>Ga0326727_10000165_pt1 | contig 283714 bp, 277 predicted proteins | sample MB2enrmetagenome_FD_207643 | JGI IMG/M metagenome (GOLD analysis project Ga0326727, IMG submission 207643) | Lab enriched peat soil microbial communities from McLean, Ithaca, NY, United States - MB29MY | ecosystem: Environmental > Terrestrial > Soil > Wetlands > Peat | place: USA: New York... | reverse complement strand
CCGCGCAAGCCATGCGGCTTTCGACATTCGACAAGCCTCGCATCATCGCTTGCGCCGAAAACTTCTCGCAGCATATCGGTCTGCCTCGCGGTTGTTTGGATGCGGCGCTCGATATGTTCAAATCTCTCGGCATTCGAGTCGAAGCCGACGACCAACGGCTGCCGGGAAATAAACTCGACGTATCTTTCATCGGCGAGTTGGTGCCGGAGCAGAAGAAAGCCGTCGCGGCGCTCTTGCCGCACGACACAGGCGTTTTGGCGGCAACGACGGCTTTCGGTAAAACGGTCGTGGCCGCTCATATGATCGCGCAGCGCAAAACAAGTACCCTTGTTCTGGTTCATCGCCAACAATTGGCGGAACAATGGCAAGCGCGCCTGCAAACGTTCCTTGATATCGATCCGAAGATGATTGGCCAGATCGGTGGCGGCAAACGCAAGCCAACAGACATAATCGACATCGCCCTCATCCAAAGCCTGTGCCGTAAAAACGAAGTCAATGATCTTGTCGCCAATTACGGCCATTTGATCGTCGATGAATGTCATCACCTCTCGGCGGTCAGCTTCGAAGCCGTGGCGCGCGCTTTCAAAGGCAAATATGTGCTTGGTCTGACGGCCACTGCCACGCGCAAGGACGGGCATCATCCGATTATTTTCATGCAATGCGGCCCCATCCGCTATCGCGTCGATCCACGCGAACAGGCATTGCAACGCCCGTTCACGCATCAGGTCATCGTACGCGATACGCAGCTCTTGCCCCCGGCTCAGCCGGAGGGCGAGACCAAGTTAGCCATTCATCATCTTTATGCCCATATCGTCGGCAATGCGTCACGCAACGACAGGATTTATCGTGATGTTCAAGAAGCCTTGATCGGCAATAGAACGCCGTTGATTTTAACCGAGCGCAAGGAACATGCGATCCAGTTGGCTGAACGCCTCAAAGAAATTTGCCCGCATGTCATTATCATGCACGGGGGCTTGAGCGACAAAGTTCGCAAACAAACCATGCAGCAGCTTGCCGACATTCCAGAAACCGAGCCTCGCATCATCGTGGCGACAGGTCGTTATATCGGCGAAGGATTCGATGATCCTCGCCTCGATACGCTATTTCTGGCCATGCCGATTTCATGGCATGGAACATTGGCTCAATATGCTGGGCGTCTGCACCGTTTGCATCACGCCAAGAAAGAAGTCATCATTTACGACTATGTCGACCGGCAAGTCCCCATGCTGGCGCGCATGGCCGAGAAACGCATGAAAGGCTATACCCGATTGGGGTATGCCATTAAACAATCACCCGTTGAGACATCGCATGAGCAGCAATGACGACGAAGGCGATCTGGAAGAATATCGGGAATCCGCGTCGAAGTAGTTTTGCGATCAGATGGGACCTGTCGATCCCCTTCTGTGAGCGGTGCGGAGAACGAAGAGAAAGAGCCGTTGTTCTTTCTGGGTAAATCTCTCGGCAGGCGTTCCGCAATATTCAGGCGAACGTTTCATCTTGCGATCACGTGCGTTCAGCTTGGCGTCAAGTTTAATAAGATCCGAGGGATCGGCTCGACCATCAAAGATTTCTTTCGCCGCTTCTTTCCACATTTGCTGGCGATCAATCATGTAGAATTCTTCGACCGCAAGGCTGTGTTGCATGAGCTCTTCTGAAGCCAGCGTCCACGCTGTCCTGCGCAACTTATCCTGTTCATTTACGCAAATAACGCGGTACGCCAATTCAATCGCGTTCTGTTTCCAGAGATTTCTAATCTCACCAATCGGGCCATCGTTGACGCGCTTAATATCACGAGATTTCGCAAGGCCAGTAACAAGGTCGTTGGTTTCCTGACTTAAGCGCGGAAACTCTGTGTCAAAGAAAACACGATCTCGACCAGCACCAATGACAGATGTTGTAACCTCACCGTAAAGGCTATCGACAAAATGCAAGGACGAATGCCGCATGATATTATCGGCCCACCCAGCCGGAACTCTTCGCGGCAAAGTGGGGTGAGCGAGATATAGGTAGTCATAGACGTTCATCCCCGTGCCATCGACATTACTGGTCACATCTTTTGAGATGTTCATGTCGTCGATAAGGAGGGCGTTGTATATCGGGGCTAGAAAACGCGCGCGGGGATAGTTGCCATCGACAAGGATATCGAAGCCAAGAATGTTGTTGTCTTCAAAGATCGAAGCACGAGGCCCCGTATAAAGATGAGCGCGTCCAGAATATGGGCAAGCCGCCGTTCCGTCTCTTTTGATAACCGCGTCAATGCAATCGCGAATATCAGCAGGATCAAGCCACTTATAACCGGGATCAAGCCAAAAGGGATCCATCGTTCATCTCCTTTCAGAAACAAACGATTACAATTTAAGACCCGAAGCCTTTAGCTCTTCTATCTGTTGCCTAATCTGCGGCTCAAGAATGCCCTTAAGCCAAAAAGCGTCCATTTGATTTGCAGGGCTACCAATGGGCCCTTCGGCGCTCTGAAAAATCTTAATTTCTTTGTCAGGGACTCGTTTAGGATCTTTTAGAGCAGCCCAAACAGGATGAGTCTCAGGAACTTGCGTTGCCTTGTCGTAGTCATAAGATAAATCGCCAGAATAATTGCAAGGGAGGCGGATAATAGTTTGCTCATCCGGCGCAAAATACATTTCAGCGCAACAACGGCTGTAGATGCCCTCTCCATCTTCTTGAACAAACGCCACCGGCGTTAATTTGATTGCGGGTCTTGCCACGGCATTCTCACTCTGAGCAGTTTGTTCGTCATTGAACAAAGCATCATTTTCAATCTTCATGCTCAGCATAGTGGCCTCCAATGGCTTTCTCAAATAGTTTCAGAAGTATTAACGGCTTATATGGCCCGTCCCGATAAGCCCGAACACGAGATGCATATTACCAGAAAATGGCAATTCAAACAATTTCATCAATACTTTCAAACACTTGGTTATTTTTGTGTTAACGAATTTGCGGCGTTAATAAACGTGCGTGGAAATGATTGGATTTTCTGGCTGCGGCTTAACCATACCGCCAGATCTCGCGGTGTGGGCACCCCCATTTTTCAAAAAATCTTCCGAATTAGCATTTTACAAAATCATCAAGGTCACCGCCCTTCAACGGGTTGGTCTTTAGCGTGAAGTGGATGTTGGTACGAAAATCATAAATCCATAGATCTTTGGTTTGAGCTTCTTTTGACGCTGGACGCTTATCAAAGAAAAGCACATTGGCTTTCACGCCCTGGCTGCATCCGCATTCTTGGTTTCTTGGCAATAAATTATCAGATCAACGTATTTTAGTATGTCCCGCATAAGCGGTGTGAAGTAATAGTCTGTCGATAAATCCGTATTTACTTCTATGCCCCGTCCATGAATAGCCTCTTTATAGTCAGGCTCTTTGTATTCCGAACTAATCTCTTGGTGGTAATAAATTAATCCCGTTCTTAGCAAAGACTGTAGAATCATATTCCAGCGTTCATTGGGATATTTTTCTTCCAACACGCCCCTGCATGAATAAGAACTCCCATGTTCTGTAGATGCCATACAGCCCAGCACAACGATTTCATCTACGGTTAGTGAAGAAAGTGCATCAGCATATTTATGAAAACTTGACGCAACCAATGCTTTCTTGTTTCCCATTCCACATATGGTCCGAGCCAAAAGATGTAAATTATTTTTTGCGATGCCTTCCATAGCGTCACGCTGGAAGCGCGCAATTGCACTTATTAATTCATACTGATCAATATTCTCAAAATTCCCTTGTCGGAGTTCTGAAAAAAGAATTTCTAGGGCGTCAGATTTTCTCTTTTCAAGGATTCCAGCATATATCGCACTAGCAGTTGCCGTGGGTACACCAAACAAGCCCAAAACATCAGCTAAGCCAGCAACGGAAATATTTTTAAGCACTTTGTTCATTTCACGCCACCAACGTCATCTGAAGTTCATCCATGAGCGCGGGAAGGTCGGAGCCAAAAAGCTGACGGGCTTTCAGAAGGCCGCCTTTGTCGGCGAAGGTTGGGGCTGTCATGAAATCTTCGGGAAGCGATTGGCCGTACCCGGCGGCTGGAAGTTTTGAAACTCTTTCAGAGTTTGGTCGCCGAGGTTGTTGCGATCAACCAGAAACAGGATGCGCTTTGCGCCACCAAACTTGATAAGCCGATGACTGAATGTACAGGCAGTGAAGGTTTTGCCTGCGCCCGTCGCCATTTGGATAAGCGAACGCGGTTTGTCTCGCGCCAAGGAACTTTCAAGGCCTTTGATCGCCTCAATCTGGCAATCGCGCAAACCGATTTCATTAAGCGGCGGTAAGGACTGAAGGCGCGCGCGGAGTGTAGCGGGCTGTTTCAACCATTCATGCAGTGTTTCCGGTTTGTGGAACGCAAAGACACGGCGCGAACGAGGCTTCGGGTCGCGCCCATCACGGAAAAACGTCTCGTCGCTTGTGCTTTCATAGTCAAAGCGCAGGATCGTGTCCCACTTGGCCAGATGATCCGGCAGCTTGGCCATGTATTTATCGGATTGGTCGGCGACGCCGCTTAATGTCACGCCTTCTTTCTTCGCCTCGATCACGCCAGCGGCTTTGCCTTCGATGAATAACAAATAATCGCAAGGGCCAGCCGGAAGCTGAAACTCGCGCACGGCAACACCAAGCGCGGCGTTGCGGTTAAATTCCTTCGCGTCCTGTATGACCCAGCCCGCAGTTTGAAGCGTCGCATCAATCTTCTGTCGCGCAATTTGTTCTGGGGTCATCGTCATTTCAACGGCTCCGTTCCTGCGGCCAGAATATCCAGATACGCTTTGTAAGCAAAGATTCGATTGCGGGATTTGCCAGTCATTTCTTTCAATACGCCGATCTCGACCAGCTTCTGCACGGTGCTGGTCGTGCTTGGCACGGAGATATTAAGCTCCGCCGCAACCTTGGTGATCGAGAGATAGGGTTTTTTAAGCAGATGCTCGTGTATTTTGAGGGCGCTTTTCGACGCTTTGCCGATCTGGCTGATGCGCAGGCGATCATGTCCAAGAAGATCAATGATCTTTTTGGCGTCATCGGCGGCTTGCGTGGCAGTTTCCGCAACGCCATCAAGGAAAAATTCGCACCAGCGTTCCCAATCGCCCTTCAGACGCACATCCTGCAGCAGATCGTAGTAAAGCTGCCGGTGTTCTTTGAAATGCAAACTGAGGTAGAGGATCGGCGCGACCAGCACACCATCGGCGCAAAGAAGCAGCGTGATAAGCAACCGCCCCAGACGGCCATTGCCGTCAAGAAACGGATGGATAGTTTCAAACTGGATATGGATCAGCGCAGCCTTAATGAGCGCGGGGAGTTTCTGATTTTCGTCATGGGCGAATTTTTCCAGATCGCTCATGAGGCCATCGACCATCTCCGGCGGCGGCGGAACAAAACGCGCCTTACCGGGGCGAATGCCGCCAATCCAGTTCTGCGAACGGCGCAGTTCGCCGGGGGCTTTATTCGAGCCGCGCCCACCGCGCAGCAGGATTTTGTGCATCTCGCGGATTAGGCGCACCGACAGTGGAAAGCCCTTTCTCATCCGCTCAAGCCCATGATTCAGAGCAGCGATGTAATTGGAAACCTCTTCCACATCGTCCACGGGGACACTGGGGCTTTCATCGTTTTCGAACAGCAAAAGGTCGGAGAGCGAGGATTGCGTTCCCTCTATCTGCGAGGACACCAGCGCTTCCTTGCGAACATACATATAAAGGAACAGACTGATGTCCGGCAGAAGTTTGGCCAGAGCGTCGATGCCGCCCAAGGCTTTCATGGCCTGATCAAGGGACTTATAAAGCCGATCCATATCGACGGGCGGCTGCGGCGGCAAGGGCGCCGGAACGTAAGATTTGAATGTTTCTCCGGCGGTGCTGCGAGAAACATAGGTTCCAAGCCGTGTGTTTGTGGGGGATTTTGCCATTGGGGCCGCCCTGAATATAGAATCTAGTTGATAAGGTTTAGCTCGCTTCCCCTAAATATGAAAGCATTATATTCAGGGACATATTGACAGCCGCCATCCGGCAGCCCCCCCCCCTCTGCATTTTGGCCACGGATGCGAAAAAGCCCAAATCGGTCGCATCGGCAAAAGGCGCTCAGGATTAAACCGCGCCCCCTTCACGGGCGGTATTCAATACGTTCGTTGCAATCTATTACCACGCGCTACGTTGGCGAAGGGATCGAAGAGGTATTCCCATATAGGCCTCTATACACATGCGCGCGCGCAAGTGTAGCAAGGTATCCAGAACACGGCTTCAATCCCTTCGACACATTGAAATACAACAACATTCCTAATCCGCCACAACATTGTGCTGGTGTGGAGCAATGAGCTTCAGTCCAGCGATACAGGCTCGACGGGTGTCCGGATGCTGAACACGCATGAAGCGACGGATTAACAGATTCTGACTGAACCGTTTGATGCTACCGGAATATTCCCCGGTGACATTGCACCAATCGCGCCAAGCGGCAAAAAGGGCAGAGACCTCTTCAAATTCTGACGGGCTGGCCTTGCAACATTTTTCGTCGAGAAATTTCTGAAGCGTATCTTCCTCAGCCAGATAATCCTCTGTCGCAAGACGCACTGCATCAGGCGGTTGCAGCCCGTTGGCCAACCATGCGAGGCAGCCTTCAATTGCCCATTGCAGGATGCCAGGCCATTCAGCTTTAAGCTTTTCTTGCAAAGCAGGATCCCGCTCATGTTTTGGAATAGTAACGGTAAATGGGATCAGATTGAACCGCCGCCGCATGGCCTCATCGACATTGCGCAGGCTGGGTTTGTGGTTGCCTGCGATCATAAGCTTAAATTGTGGCTGATAGGTGAAAAAGTCCTGCCGCATGAAGCGTGCCGTTACTGGATCGCCGCCGGTCATGGCTTTAATGCGGGATTCCGCCCACCGATGGCCTTCTTCTGTCTCCTGCGCCATAACCACGCGCGCGCCGCGCAACATGGCCAGATCTGTCGGATGTCGTTCGGTCTGGCTGGCTGTAAAGGTTTCCATCGGCGCAATCGTGGCGTAGCTGCCCATAATGCCATGCCACGTGTTCAAAAAGACTCCCTTGCCGTTACCACCGGTTCCATAAAGAAAAAACAGCGCGTGATCGCGAATTGATCCAGTCAGGCTATAGCCCAGCATTCTCTGGCAAAATCCGATTAATTCCCGATCTCCATTGAAAACTCGATTAAGAAACTCAATCCAAGCGTGGCATTGTCCAGCGGGACTGACTGCCGTGAGTTTTGTGCAATAATCGCCACGTTCATGCGGACGAAGGCAGCCGGTTGAAAGATCGACAGTTCCGTCCGGCGTGTTAAGCAACCATGCATTGGCATCCCAATCTTCCGTCCGCAGCGCATGGCGCCGATCCGCGCGCGCAAGACGTTCAATGGCAGCTATTGTTTTGGCGCTGGCAACTGTCGCTGCCAATTTGCAGTTAGGATCCGGTTTTTCCATGATTTCGGCGGATGCGGCGCGCGCGACAGAACGGGTAAAATCCATTACCTGCAACGTGTCATCCGGTTGCCAGCGCTGACCATTCCACCCCAACCATTGTCCCCACAGGCTGACGTAGCGCAAATCCTGCGCATATTGCATGGAAAATCGAAGAGCCAAAGCCTCGTCCGTATAGTCGAGAGGACGGTCATTGTTTTGCGCGCCTTGATCATCATTTCGCTCAAGCTGCGCTGTGAAAAAATCATAAACTTCAACCATGCGCGCCTGCCTTCGCCCGGTGCGCTGCGCGCCGTGAAAGCTCGCGACGCGCAATGTTGGCGACAACGACAGCCACCTCTTTATCTTCCAATGGCGGAGCGCAATGCTTCTGGTTAAACCCCAGCATCAGGTCGAGAGTGACGTAGGGATCAATCCGTTTTGCCAGCAACAGACCAGAAAGTTTGGCGATGGCAATATTGCGTTCGCCTTCCGGCACAGCGCGCCTGACCATTTCGCGCCAACCTGCCGCAATTTGTTCCGGGCTTTTCTTGCCCGCGATACGTTCCATAAGCCATGCTGGGGCTTCGGCCAAAGGCACATCATCCGGGTGATGATCGGCTGAAATTGCATAGGGCCGACCGGATGGATGTCTGGACGGTGGCGCGACGATATATCCGTCTTCACCTTTGATATCTAGGCCTTTACCGATTTTGCCTGCAGAATTGGAAACCAGCTTGCCGGGATACCGAAATAGAATATGCTCACCACCGCCACCGGTTAAAAAGCGTACGGTGTGGGGCAAGGGGCCGAATGTCGTCTCAAGCTGCTGCAGGCTTTCATCACCTTCATGGCGGGGATCGACATCAAGCGCAAAAAATCCGCTGATGCCGCCGGTGACAATGCCGATATTGCAGGCCGTCTTTGTAAACCAGCACCGGATGGTTTCCGGATCCCGGCTCGCATCTTTTAGGCCGTTTGGCACAAAGCGCGCAAATGGATGCTTGCCAATACTATTGCATCCCGCCTTGCCACACGAGCATTTGACGCTGTCGCCGTTCGTAACAGGCCAGTTTAGCGGCAGAACTGCGGTGCCGAGGCTCGCATAATAGAGCGCATGATCAAGGATGGTCTGCGGCATGGCAACTTACAATTCATCCTTGTACCAGTACTGAAAAAGGTCTTCGTCCTGGGGATCACCCTTATGGTTCCATTTATATTTGTACAGTTCATCGCCGCGATATACACCCGGAATGAAATTCCGGGGATCCCGCGCGTAATAGACCTCTCTGTTTAGCTGTTCTTCCATCGCAAAGGACAATTCATCAATCACAAGCAGAGATTGCGTTGCTTTGCGTAAGGCAGTTGAGTTGGCCGGAATAAGAGCGAGACACTGCGCCAGATACTTACGCGTCTCTTTGATGCAATTGCCAAGCTCAACATGCTGGTTGATGTGCATGGTCATGACCGCGCCTCCTGCTTCTCAATCCACGACAGAAGCGTAGATTTTCGGGCGCACAAGACGGAACCGATTTTGAAATGGGGCATACGCACGCTGGCGTCGCCCGTTAGGTAATAGACTTTGCGCCGGTGTTTTTCAGACCCGAAGACGAATTTGGCAATTTCGTCTGCCCCGCGCAGAAGATCATCACCGATTGTTGCCGGCGTGCCCTCCTTTTCTTGCTGCCGCTGGGGAGCGGCCTGGCATTGACTTGCGTTCATTCTTTTTCTCTCCTTTTTTCGGCTGCAGAACAGCCTCGACAAAATGAGCCTCAAATCCTCTCAAACGGCGCCATGCCGCCCGGATTTGAAGCCCTAGGTTTAAGCTTGTTTTGCTGAGACAATTGGCGTGAACCGCCATGGCGAGGTTGTAGAGACGCAGTACATATTCTGTGTCTTTGTTTCCAATAATCTCCTCGGCTTGTGCGATTCCTCTTTTGTGCCCGAAATACCACGGGATCCGACAGAACCCGCCCGATGGTGTCACCATACCAAGCAGCAAGTCGGTCTGCCCCCAGTTGGCATTCGGCAATACCGCAGTCATCAATATGGGAACACGGAGGAATAGAAACTTTCTGTCGATAAGTTCCAAAAACCAATCCTGCTCGGATGTTTTGATTAATTTGTGCCCTGGCTTCATCTCTGAGACCGGCATCACCTCCATCGTGGTCATAAGCTCCCATACACCGGGATTCGACTTGGCCAGAACTTCCGCCACCGTACGTATGTTCCAAGCGAAATGCTCGTTCATCAGCGCGCCGACTGCGGCCTTTAAAACCGTGTCTTCCCGCCACATGCGGCGAAAACCGCCATGTTCCTTGGCTTCCTTTTCCGCGCGTATGGCTCCCGCCGATTGCAAAACCCTGAGGCTCGGCAACGCCAGCCCCGAAGCCACGACGATCTCCGCATCCCCATACAGCGGCGTTTCCGCCGTTTCTGGCGGGTTCTGAAGGGAGCCGGTCATTGAGAATCACTCTGTGCATGATCAAGAATATGACGCATGATACATCCTGTTGCAAGTGCGTTTGATATGAGTTATATCATCTCTACGAGACATTGACAACCATTACGGAAAAGAAGGCAAAACTGCGCAATGGCCACAATCCGCAAAGTTTCATGGAAGAAGGGCGACGGCAGCCTCAGTTATGGCTTTCAGGTCACCTATATGGACGGCGCATCCAAGCGGCACCGCAAGACCTTTAAAACAAAAGCCGCCGCCGATGCCTGGCGCGTAAAAATCGAATCCGAGCTTGTCGACGGCAAACACGTCCCCGACAGCGCCACGCGCAGCGTACGAAAGGGCTGGGACGAATGGCTGCGTTATCTGGAAAGCCTGCAACGTGTCGGCAAACGCGAACGCGTCACGGTTCGTCATTACAGAACACATTTTGAAAAGCACATCGAACCCCAAAAGATCGCCAATATCAGCATGAACCAGCTGACCCCCGCGCATATTCAGACATTTGTCGAAGAACTGGAAGGATCGCTGTCCTACGCCCTCGGCCTCAAGGTTTATATGACACTGCGTATGTTGCTGGCTTATTGCCGCCGCCGGGGCTGGCTTGCTCACAATCCCTGCGAAGGCATACGCTTGGAGCGCCCGAAACGTTACGACAAGCAGCCGATCACAATCCCCGCGAAGGAAGACATTCGCAAATTGTTGGCGGCGGCTGAGAAAAACGACATCACCGGCAGATCCACCGCCATGATCCGGCTGATGGTTTTTCGTGGCCTGCGCATATCGGAGGTTCGCGGCCTGCCGCGCAAGGCCTTATCGCTGACAAGCAAGTCCCCGCAACTGAAAGTCATCCAGCGCGCCGACGATTATTGCAAAATCGGGCCACCCAAATCGCACACATCGTTTCGCACCCTCGCTTTGTCACCGGAAGACGTGCTGGCACTGAAGAAATGGCTGCTGGCCAGCGGGGCCAAGGACGACAGACCTGACGCTCTGGTGTTCGGCACGAAGACAGGCATCGCCCATTCCTATCAGAACCTCTATTACCGCTGGTGGGTGCCGATAATGAAAAAGGCCAGCCTGGCGAGCGCAGTCGTTGATCCACGATCCGGCAAACCACTGATCGAGAAAAAGACCGGAAAAGAAAAAGCCGTCCCGTCCTTCACGCCACACCAACTGCGCCACGCCTTCGCCAGCCTGTCCATCGAGCAGGGCGTCGGCCCGAAACAGCTTCAGGTCATGATGGGCCATTCATCCATCAAAATGACGATGGACACCTACGGCCATCTCTGGAAAGACGATGCCGCTGATCAGGCGCTGGCCATAGCGATTGAGCGGCAGTTGGGATAAAACAAAGTCATCGCTTCAAAAACTCTTTGTAACCAGTTAGGGTGAAACTGCCTTTTATTTGAAAAGCGCATAATGAGCGGAGCAAGCCATGTCGAAAGCTACAACAAAATTAACCCCCGCAAAAGCACTGTATATAAAGCTCGGACGCTCAGGGAGTTGGGAGAAAGAATGCTTGGAAAAAGGCATCCTTCGATTTGGTTATAGAGAAACACCTTTTGATGCTGCACTTTCTGGAGACTGGAACACAGTTCATAAATTTTGGTTGGATGTACGCAAAGATTCTGGCACAGCAACCCGAGACGTTAATCAAATACGCTATTACTTCGAATCTGGCGAAGACACATTGTGGATCACATTCCATGACGGAAAACTGTGGTGGTGCTTTGCCAAAACGGGGATAAAAAAACACCAAGACGGCAAAGGAAGCTATCGAGAAACACTGGACGGATGGCATGACACTGACATCAACGGAGGAAAACTCTCCACTGAAAAACTGTCCGGTAATTTACTAAAGGTACAGTCATTCCAGGGCACAATCTGTGATGTCAAAGAGTTCGAATATCTGAACCGTAAATTGAACGGCTTGTTATTGCCCGAAGTTGACGACGCAGTTAAAGCCGAAAATCAGATGGTTCAAAAAATTATCCCGCTTATGCGTCTGCTGACATGGCAAGATTTTGAATTGCTCGTTGATCTCATCTTCTCCAATAGCGGTTGGAGACGCGTGGGGCAGGTAGGAAAAACGCAAAAGACGGTTGATATAGAGCTTATATTGCCAACTACAGGGGAGCGCGCTTTCGTGCAAATCAAATCCAGCGCAGGAAAAAGTGACCTGATCGACTATCTCGCGCGCCTGCAAAACTCGACAACCTATGACCGGATGTTTTTCGTCTGGCATTCCGGAGATGTCGGAGAAACCGATGCAGATAGCGTTGCTTTGATTGGCCCCGACCGTTTAGCGCGTATGGTTTTTGATGCCGGGCTGACCGCCTGGCTGCGTGAAAAAGTTTCCTAAATTTCCCTCTTGTGCCACAAAAATCCCTTGGTCATGGCGCAAATTTCTCTGCCATTTCTGTGCCATGGAGATTTTGACACTGTTTGGTAACGCTTTGATTTCTTGTGATTTTGGTTGTTTTGTTTGGAAATGCCGATGGCACAAAAAAAGCGGCCTGTTTTGGCCGCTGTTTTCCTGAATTTCCCCAATACTTCAAACACTTAGTATTGGTAGCAGCGGAGGGATTTGAACCCCCGACCAAGGGATTATGATTCCCCTGCTCTACCACTGAGCTACGCTGCCACACGAGAGAGGCATTGAAATAAGCGGAGTGGCTGCGGAAGTCAAGCCTTTGGCCTCAGAATATACTGGGGAAAGGCCGATTAATCCCGTTTTTTCAAGCCATGATCCAGCCGCCGCCCAAAACGCGCGTATCTTGGTAAAGAACCCCTGCCTGACCGGGGGCGACGCCGTAAACAGGTTCACGAAAGTCAAGATACCCCTTCCCGTCCGCGCCGAGCGTAAAACGTGCGGAAACGGGTTTTTGCGCCGAGCGAAGCTTCGCATCGACAGAAATATCATGCGGCGCAATAGCGCGCGCGATCCAATTCACATCCCTTAAAACAACGCGCCGCGTTCCTAAAGAGTCGTAAGACCCCACGACCACGCGATTATCCGCAGCTTCGATCCGAACGACGTAAAGCGGTTCGTTATTCTCGCCTGTCCGGTCATGGATATTCAGGCCCCGCCTTTGACCTACCGTAAAATTGATAATGCCTTCGTGCCGCCCAAGGACGCGACCGGATTCATCCACGATCTCGCCCGACCGCGTGGCTTCCGGGCACAGCCGTTTGACAAAACCCGCATAGTCTCCATTCGGGATAAAGCAGATATCCTGACTGTCCGGTTTTTCGGCGACGGCCAGTCCTAAACGAGCGGCCTCGGCGCGCGTTTCCGCTTTGCCGGAAAAATTTCCCAAAGGAAAAACGGCATTGGAAAGCTGCTCTTGCGAAAGCCCGAACAAGAAATAACTTTGATCGCGACCGATAGCCGCCGCCTTGTGAAGCTCCGCCCCAACGGCGCCTTGAACGATCCGCGCATAATGTCCCGTCGCCAACCTTTCGGCGCCAAGGCTTTCGGCAAAGCGCAAAAGCGCGCCAAACTTGAGGCGCCGATTGCAATGCGCGCAAGGAAGCGGCGTTCCCCCCCCGAGATAGCTTGCAAGAAACGGTTCGACAACGGTTTCGGAAAAGAGGTCTCTTGAGTCCAGAAAATGATGCGGAATGCCGAGTTGCGAGGCAATGCGCGCAGCGTCCGCGCAATCCTGATCCTGCAACAAGCGGAGCGTCACGCCTATGACCGCACAACCTGCTTCGCGCAAAAGAGCCGCGACAACGGCGCTGTCCACGCCTCCCGAAAGCGCGACGGCGACGGTTTTGGATCGAAGCTCTTCGAACAAACCGGATCCTTACCCCCTCAGGACAATTTTTCAACCGCCGTCTTGATACGTTCGCACGCTTCTTTCAACAAAGACGTCGCCGTTGCGTAAGAAATGCGGAAATGGGGACTTAAGCCGAAACCGATGCCCGGAACCGCCGCAACGCCTTCGGATTCCAGAAGATAGGTCACGAAATCCGCATCGTTTTCGATGCTCTTGCCGTCCGGCCTTTTTTTACCGATAACGCCCGCGCAACTTGGATAGACGTAAAACGCTCCCTCCGGCTTCAGACAAGAAATTCCGGACACCTCATTCAGCATCTTGACGACCATGTCGCGGCGTTCCTGGAATATTTTAAGTTGTTCGACCATAAAATCCTGCGGCCCATTGAGCGCGGCGCAGGCCGCCGCCTGACTGATGGAACAGGGATTGCTGGTCGAATGGCCCTGAATCTCAGCCATTTTTTTGATGAGCGGTTGAGGGCCTCCGGCATAACCTATCCGCCATCCCGTCATGTTATAGGCCTTTGAAACGCCGTTGACGGTCAGCGTGCGGTCATAGAGTTCAGGCGCAATTTGCGCGATCGTCGCATAGGCAAAACCGTCATAGACAATGTGCTCATACATATCGTCCGTCAGGATCATGACATGCGGATGCCGCATAAAAACATCGGCGAAGGCGCGCAACTCCGCGCGCGTATAGGCCGCCCCCGAAGGGTTGCTGGGCGAATTGAGGATCACCCATTTGGTGCGCTTCGTGATCGCTCGTTCCAGATCTTCAGGCTGCAGCTTGAACCCGCGCTCGACGCGTCCTTCGACGAAAACGGGCGTTCCTTCCGCCAGATTGACCATATCGGGATAGGAAACCCAATAAGGCGCGGGAATAATCACCTCATCCCCCGGGCCGACCGTCGCCATAAAGGCGTTGAAAAGAACCTGTTTTCCGCCGGTGCCGACTGAGATCTGCTGCGCCGTATAGGTCAAATCGTTTTCACGTTTGAATTTGTCAATGATAGCCTGCTTGAGCGTCGGGGTTCCGTCAACCGCCGTGTACCGCGTTTCTCCCCGCCTCATGGCGCCGATCGCGGCTTCCTTGATAAAGTCAGGCGTTTCGAAATCCGGCTCTCCCGCCGCAAGACCGATCACATTTTTTCCGGCGGCCTTCATCTCCAAGGCAAGTTTTGTCACGGCCAAAGTGGCCGACGGTTTAACGTTAAAAAGGCGCTTGGCAAACAGTTTCTCGGGATCGAGCACGTCATTGTCTCCTGAAATCATGATCCTCAATTCGGAAAGAGGCAGAAGACTAGGAAAGGATGAGGCGCAGTGCAAGCCTAGAACAAAACGTCTCTTTTCAGGCATATAAAAAACAACACACAAGCGCATTAACCATGTTTACGAATCAAAAAGAGTATGACTATAGTGATAGTTAATAGGAAATCTTTCATGCGCATTCCCTTTCTCAGTCATATGCGCGCTATCCTAGGGGGATCAACGATGGGAAGCTGGCTTTCAAACCTGAAGATCATTATTCGAATCAATCTTCTTATTCTGATCGCGTCCTTGGGTCTTCTTTCAATCGTGATTGTTAGCTGGAACTCGATCGAGAATTCCTTAACCGAAGGACGAAACGAACAGACGCGACGCCTCGTCGAAGTCGCCTATTCGAGCATCGAGAGCTATATCAGACGGGCAAAAGCCGGAGAGTTGACGGTCGAAGACGCTCAAAAACGCGCCCTCGCGACAATCCTGAATCTCCATTATGACGGTAACGAGTATTTTTGGGTCAACGATTATGACGGAAAAATGCTTTCCCATCCGACGGAGAAATTGGTCAACACGAACGTCTTGGGCATACACGATGCGCATGGTTCGCAAATCTTCGTAGACATGATCGATATCGCCCGCAACAAGGGCGAAGGCCGTTATCGGTATTACTGGCCCGCGGATGCAAGCGCGCAGCCGAAAATTTCCTATGTGAAAGCGCTTCCCGAATGGAATTGGATGATCGGAAGCGGCGTTTTCACCGCCGACATCCAAAAGGAAGTTACGGGCGTTCTTATACATCTTGCGATCGTGAGCGGCATCGTCTTTCTTATCTCCCTTCTGTTCGCCACGCTCATCGGACACAGCATCGCCTCGCCGGTGCAATGCCTTACAAACAACATGAAGGAAATGGTCAACGGCAATCTTGACGTCGATCTTTGCACGAGCCTTGAGCGCAAGGACGAAGTCGGCGAGATGGGCCGCGCCGTCATGGTTTTCCGCGAGAACGCGATTCAGGTTAAAAAGTTGAAGGAAGAGCAGATCGAAAACGAACGCCGCATGATCGAAGAAAAGAAGCGGACGATGAACGAAATGGCCGACAAGTTTGAAGAAACAATCGGCCATATCGTCAGCGTCGTCGCTTCGGCAGCGACGGAACTTCAAGCCAACGCGCGAAATCTGTCCGAGGTTTCGGATCAGACGAGCCGTCAATCCTCAACCGTCGCGGCCGCGACCGAAGAAGCTTCGGCGAGCGTCCAGACCGTCGCTTCGGCGGCCGAAGAGCTTTCCGCCTCGATCGGCGAGATCAACCGGCAAATCAACGAATCCTCGCGCATCGCGAAAAACGCCGTGGAAGAAGTCAAGCGGACGGATGCGACCGTCTCCACGCTTTCCGAAGCGGCGACGCAAATCGGCGACGTCGTAAAATTGATTCAAGATATCGCCGAACAGACGAACTTGCTCGCTCTCAACGCGACGATCGAAGCCGCGCGCGCGGGCGAAGCGGGCAAAGGGTTTGCCGTCGTCGCGAGCGAAGTAAAAAATCTTGCGAACCAAACGGGCCGCGCGACGGAAGAAATCTCGAAGAAAATCGTTACGGTTCAGGGCGTCTCGAACGAATCCGTCAACGCCATTCGCGGAATCGGGACGACGATCGAACAAATCAACGACATAACCAACGTCATCACGAATGCAATGCAGCAGCAAACGCAAGCGACGCAAGAGATCTCGAACAACGTTCAACAGGCGTCGGCAGGAACGAGCGAGGTTTCAAGCAGCATTGTGAATGTTACGCACGCGGCGACGGAATCGCGAAATGCGGCCGAAGAGGTCATGCAGGCCTCATCGGAGCTTGCGAAACAGGCCGAGCGCCTGCGGAGCGAGATCACAAGCTTCCTCGCGAAAGTCAGGGCCGGGTAAATCAATCCCCCCTGTTTTTGCGACTTCGTATCTCGGCCCAGTAATCAAGCCGCTTCTTGATCTCGCGTTCAAACCCGCGCTCGACGGGCGTATAGAAATTCTGTCGTTTCATGGATTCGGGAAAATAATTCTGGCCTGAAAAACCCTCTGGCGCGTCGTGGTCGTAGGCATAGCCATCGCCATAGCCCTGCTCTGCCATCAGTTTCGTCGGCGCATTCAGGATGTGCTTCGGCGGCATGAAGGAACCGTATTCATCGGCCGCTCTTTTTGCCCTGTTGATCGCGATATAGGAAGCGTTCGATTTCGGCGCCGTCGCCAGATAAATAATGGCTTCGGCCAGAAAAAGTTCGCCCTCGGGGCTTCCCACGCGTTCATAGCCTTCCCATGCCGCAAGCGTAAGCGACAAAGCCTGCGGATCCGCGAGACCGACATCTTCGCTTGCGAAACGGAGGATCCGCCGCGCGATATAGCGCGGATCTTCGCCGCCCGCCAACATGCGCGCGAACCAATAAAGCGCGGCGTCGCAATCGGAACCGCGCATGGATTTGTGAAGCGCGCTGATCAGATTATAGTGGCTGTCCTGCGCCTTGTCGTAAAGAGGCCTTCGTTTCTGGACAAAGGCCGTAAGCGCCTGAACGTCGAGCGGTTGGGCGACAGGCCCTTCCAAAAGCTCCTCGGCCATTCCCAAAAGATAGCGCCCATCCCCGTCCGCCATGGCCTTCAGGGCCGTACGCGCTTCTTCATCCAACGGCAATTTCTTGCCTTCAAGCGCTTCGGTGCGAACGAGAAGCCTTTCAAGCGCCGCGTCGTCGAGGCGGTTCAAAACAAGAACCTGACAACGCGAAAGCAAAGCGCCATTCAGCTCAAAAGACGGATTTTCGGTTGTAGCGCCGACAAGGATGACGGTTCCATCTTCCACATACGGCAACAGAACGTCCTGCTGCGCGCGGTTGAAACGATGGACTTCATCCACGAACAAAAGCGTGCGCCGTCCCTGCTCATTCCTTAAAGCCGCAGCTTCGAAGATTTTGCGCAATTCGGAAACGCCGGAGGCCACGGCGGAAACGGGTTCGAAATATAGCCCGACCTCATCCGCGAGAAGCCTCGCAATCGTCGTTTTTCCGCAACCGGGCGGCCCCCAAAGGATCAGGGAAGCCAATCTTCCCGCCGCAACCATCCGTCCGAGCGGCGCGTTTTCCCCAAGAATATGGCCTTGGCCGACGACATCGGCGAGGGTCTTCGCGCGCAAGCGATCCGCCAAAGGGCGTTTGATATTTTGTTCGAAAAGCGAGGCGGAAGTTTTTTTCATCAATGCGTCATCGTCCAATCATCATATTGATCGTCTCCCCCTCGCGCTGAATGAGCATGCGCCAGCCGCCGATACGTCCTTCAAGCGCGGCCAGAGCATCGCGAACCGAGACAATTTCTTGCCCGTTGATCTTCGCAATAATGTCGCCGACATGAAAGCCGAGATTTGCCGCCGCGCTGTTATCGCCCATTTTCAAAACAACGACGCCGCGTTCGGCTCCATGCAGGCCGTATTCTTCGCTGACCGCCGGCGAAAGATTGGCGAGCGTGGCGCCGGAAAGCGGATTCTTCCCATGAACAAGCGTTTCATCGCGCGGCGGATCCTCCGGCGGCGCGATCAACCTGAACCTGACCTCGGCTTTCTGTCCTTTACGAAGAAGGCCGAGCGTGATGTCTTCGCCGATTTTCATCGTCGCGATGCGATAATGAAAACCAGCCGGATCGTCGATCGATTTCCCGTTAACGGATAGAATGACGTCGCCGATTTTCAACCCTTCCGCCCGCGCGGGACTGGCGCTGTGCACTTCGTTCACAAGCACGCCGGAGGGCCGCGCAAGCCCCAGCGAGGTTGCAAGCTCGCTTGTAATCTCTTGTCCGTCGATCCCGGTCCACGGACGCGATACGGTTTTCTTGCCCATTGCGACGGCTTCTATGATCGAGCGCACCATGTTCGACGGGACGGCAAACCCGATTCCCATGGTGCCGCCGCTTTTCGAATAGATCGCCGCGTTGATGCCGACAAGCTTGCCGTCCATCGTAACAAGCGCGCCGCCCGAATTGCCCGGATTGATGGCCGCGTCCGTTTGAATGTAGGTGCCGGCATCCGGATTGTCGCTTGTCGTGCGCGCAAGGGCGGAGATAATGCCGCTCGTCACCGTTTGCCCGACCCCGAACGGATTGCCGATAGCCAAAACGAGATCGCCGACCTCGACATCGTCCGAATCTTTCAATTCAAGGAAAGGCAGGGTCTCGCCCTTCGTATCGATCTTAAGAACGGCAAGATCGGCGCTTTCGTCCGCCGCAAGAAGCTTGGCTTCAAACTCGCGCTTATCGGAAAGAACGACCGTAATTTCGTCCGCGCCCGCAATCACGTGATTGCTCGTCACAATAAGGCCGTCGGATCTTACCAAAACGCCGGAGCCAAGGGCGTTCTCAAGCCTTTGACGCGTCTGGCCCTCAGGCAAAGCGCCGAAAAACTGCTGAAAAAGCGGATCGTTCATAAAAGGCGAAAAAAGGCGCTGGCTGACAAGCTTGCGCGTATAGATATTCACGACGGCTGGCGAGGCCTTTTTGGCCACAGGCGCAAAACTCAGCGTCACCTGTGGCTGTCCCTGTGGGACTATGCGCGGCGTCTCTGCTGCAAAGGCGGGAAGCGTCAGAAAAAGAAAGCCTGAAACGGCAAGCAAAAACCGATCGAACTTCATGATCCTCTCCCCCCTTATTTTTTTGCTATCTGGTGTTTTTACCACGACAAACAAGAGAACAAAAGGGGATCGTTATCGTATCAGCGGCCTTTGCAACGCGGTAGACAGGCTTTCAGTTCGTCGCGGCACGTCGCGCTCACGCCGTAGATATCATTGACGTCCTGCGAGCGATCGAACTGATACGTCGTTCCGCGATCGGAGCAGCGTTCATAATCGTCGTTGCAGGAACGGATGCACAGGTCTTTATCGCTTTCGATGGTCGTGACCTGCCCCTCCTTGTTCGTATAGGTCTCAGGCTCCGGCTTTCCCGATATGCATGCTGCAAGAAGAAGGGCGCAGGCAAACATCGCGAAAAAAGCGCGGAATGTCGGGAAAAATGAAGTCATGAGAGCCTTCCAGAAAAGGAGAATTGAAGCGTAAATCTCACGTCGCGCCGAATCTTATCGCATATCGTGAAAGAAAAGAAGAGGGCCAAAAAAAACGGCGGGTTTCCCCGCCGTTTTCCATTCATTCAAAGTTTTGATCAGGCCGTGGCTTCGGGCGCTTCGTCTTCAACGATCGTGACGGGGCCGCTGTCCTTGCCCTTGGCGTCGGCATCGCGATCGACGAGTTCGATAACGGCCATCGAGGCGGCGTCGCCATAACGAAGACCGGCTTTCAAAACGCGCGTATAACCGCCTTTGCGGTCTTTGTAGCGCTTCGCCAAAACGTCGAAAAGCTTCGCGACCATCGCGTCGTCGCGTAAAATCGCGAAAGCGCGGCGGCGATCCGCAATCTCACCCTTTTTGCCAAGCGTGATCATGCGTTCGAAAATCGGACGAAGATCTTTCGCCTTCGGCAGCGTGGTGCGGATTTGCTCATGCTTGATCAGGGCGTTCACCATATTGGCGAACATCGCCTTGCGATGGCTTGTCGTGACGCCGAGTTTACGGCCCCTTGTTGCGTGACGCATAACTTTGTTCTCCCTCTATGGCTTGGCCCTGTGACAAGCGCGCGGCTTTCTTGCAGGAACCGGTTAAACGAACGCCGACCACGGACGAACCGGCATCGGCGTTTTTCTCAGACGATCAGAAAGGCTCTTCGAGCTTCTTGGCCAAATCCTCGATATTCTCGGGCGGCCAATTCTGGATCTGCATGCCCAAAGAAAGCCCCATTTGAGCCAGAACTTCCTTAATCTCGTTGAGGCTCTTGCGGCCAAAGTTCGGCGTGCGGAGCATTTCGGATTCCGACTTCTGAACGAGATCGCCAATATAGACGATGTTGTCGTTCTTGAGGCAGTTGGCGGAACGCACCGACAATTCGAGTTCATCGACCTTGCGGAGCAAATTGCGATTGAACGGCAGATCGCCGACCGACGTGTCTTGCGCCACGGCCGGACGCGGCTCTTCGAAATTGATGAAGAGCTGAAGCTGATCTTGCAGAATGCGCGCAGCGACGGCAAGCGCGTCTTCCGGCGCGATCGAACCGTCGGTTTCGATGCTCAACGAAAGCTTGTCATAATCCGTCACCTGCCCGACGCGGCTGTTCTCGATCCTATAGGCGACCTTGCGAACGGGGCTGAACAAGGCATCGACGGGAATCAAGCCGATGGGCGTATCTTCCTTGCGGAGCGCCGAAGCGGGGATATAACCCTTGCCGGCCTCGACCGTCATTTCCATGGTGACATGAGCGCCGCGATCGAGATTGCAGATCATCAGATCCGGATTCAGGATTTCGACATCGGCGCCCGTTTCGATCTGGCGCGCCAGAACTTCGCCAGGCCCCTCGGCGCGAAGGCGAATCTTGCGCGGGCCTTCGCTGTTCATGCGAAGCGCCAGGCCCTTGATGTTCAGGATAATGTCGGTCACGTCTTCGCGAACGCCCGGGACGGACGAGAATTCGTGCAAAACGCCTTCGATCTGGACGGACGTGACCGCCGCGCCCTGAAGCGAAGACAAAAGAATACGCCGAAGCGCGTTCCCAAGCGTCATACCAAAACCGCGTTCCAAGGGTTCGACCACGATTGTGGCGAAACGCTTCGGATCGTCGGAGGTATGAACCTGCTTGTTGGCTTGAATAAGAGCCTTCCAATTTTTCTGCAACACGGATCAACCTCGCTGGTTCGAGAACAAAGTGCGGCTTAGCCGCAAAAATAAAATTAAACGCGGCGTTTCTTGCGCGGACGGACGCCGTTATGCGGAATCGGCGTCACATCGCGGATCGAAAGCACCGTAAATCCGACGGCCTGCAAGGCGCGCAAAGCCGATTCGCGCCCCGACCCGGGCCCCTTCACTTCGACTTCGACGGTGCGCATACCGTGTTCCATGGCTTTCTTGCCGGCGTCTTCCGCAGCCATCTGGGCGGCGTAAGGGGTCGATTTGCGCGAACCCTTAAAGCCCATTAGGCCGGAAGACGACCATGCGATCGTGTTGCCTTGCGAATCCGCAATCGTCACGACCGTGTTGTTGAAGCTGGCATTCACGTGAACGATGCCGCTGACGATATTCTTGCGTTCGCGGCGGCGGGGACGCGAGGCGGACGATTTAGAGCCCTTCTGATCTGATTTTGCGGCAGTTGCCATTTCGGGTTTCCTATTTCCTCTGATGTCTTGACCGGTTCGAACCCACGCCGAACCGCTTTTTCCCCCGGTCGAAACCGGAGCCTTTTTCTTACCTGAAAAAGATTACTTCTTGGTGGCCATCTTCTTGCCGGCGATCGGCTTGGCAGGGCCTTTCCGCGTGCGCGCGTTGGTGTGCGTACGCTGGCCGTGAACCGGAAGGCCTTTGCGATGGCGAAGCCCGCGATAGCAGCCAAGATCCATAAGGCGCTTGATGTTCATGGAAACTTCGCGGCGAAGATCGCCTTCGACCTTATAGTTCTTGTCGATGTCTTCGCGGATACGAAGAAGCTCGGCTTCGGTCAGCTGGTTCACGCGCTTTTCACCGGGAATTCCGACGCGCGCGCAAATCTCCAACGAATTCGTCGGTCCGATCCCAAAAATGTAACGCAAAGCAATATGCAAAGGCTTTCCTGCCGGAATGTTGACGCCTGCAATACGGGCCACGTGGCTCTCCCCATGTTTAGGTGTGTTTCCATCCCTCGTCGCGCCAATAAAAAAACCGCCAAGGAACCGCGACTCCGGTTCCTTAGGTGTTAAACTCGCAAGTTTCGGCGGCAAAAACCCCAAAACCAAGACGCAAACAGAGGCCCAGCCCCTTTCAAGGGCCGAGGCGCGCAGTATAGGCAATGATTGAGCTGAGTCAAGACTATGGTATCGTTTTTTTTCGATATGCGAAACAGAATATATCCTTGTATTTCAAAGATATACGTTTTTCTCCTGTGCGCGCTTATCGTTTCACGATAACAGAATGCGCAAAAAAGTGACGAAAAATCGCCTTTTATAAGAATCTTGCCGGAGAAAAAGAAGCGGCAAAAGCGGCTATCTTCTTTTAAGCGGTCTGCTTGGCGCTATCGTTTTCCGTCTCCGCAATCGCCAAACGATACGGAATGTAAATCTCGAACGAGGATCCTTTATAAAGCTCGGACGCGACGCGCATCTTGCCGCCGAGCTTCACAACCTCCTTATTGACGGCCTCCATGCCGACCCCGCGGCCGGAAAGCGTCGTGATGGCGTCGCTTGTCGAAACGCCCCACATGAAGATGCGCTGGATGACGGTCTGGTCGTCCTCAAACTTCCAATTCCCATCCGGATCCAGTTGCGCGAGTTTCGCACGAACGCGCGACGGATCGATGCCGTTGCCGTCGTCGCCGATCACAATGCGAAGCCAATCGCCCGCGCCGTCCTCACGCGGAACGATGTTCGTTTGGACGGACACAAGCCCAGCCGGCTCCTTCCCGCGCGCCATGCGCGTCACGGGAGGCTCGATCCCGTGATCCATAATGTTCCGGCAAATATGGGTGAGCGAAAAGAGAAATTCCTGCATCGACTGCGTTAAAACGCGCGGATTGTCGCCCAAAAAGCGAACGGGCTTGACTTGCTTATCCATCATGATTGCAAGCTCATGCAGCTCGCGATCGAAAGAACGGAAGCAGTCGCGAATGGGAACGGCCGCAATCGTGCTGAGATAATGCTGAAGCACAGCCTCATCAACGTTCGCTTTTTTTAGCTCTTTCGCGAAAGCGTAAAGCTCGGCCTCTTCGACTTCGCGGACATTGCCGTGCCATTCGCGTTCATTCCCCAAAAGGACGACGACTTCGTCCGTCACCTTCAAAAGCGCATCGCCGATTTTTTTACGTCCGGCCTCCAACGCTTCTCGAAAGCCCGCGTCGTCGGTAATGAGCGGATCGCGCAACTCGCTCTCAACGTCATGGATGATCTCGCCAAGCTCGATCAAATTGAACTGCTTGACGGTCGCTTTCAACGTATGAAGCTGGCGCAACAGGCCCGCCGATTCCTTAAGCACGATGTTCGGGCTTTGGGCCTCATCCAGAAAATCGTGCAAATGGGCCAGCGTCGCGTAAAACTGATTGCGCTCCTTGAAGATGCAGCAAATCATTTCCGCGAAGTTCTGTTGTTTCTTGGCTTGTTGCCGCGCGGCGAACTCCTCCGTCTGGTCGGTCGCGATCACAACGACTTTGACAAGATCTTTGTCCCGCCCGCGAATGGGGCGATAGACGATTGTCACGCGCCGATCGTGGCTGTGCGGAAAAATTTTGGGGAGAAAATTGACCACATCGTCGAATCCAAGGGCATGATCCGGCTGATACAAAATCTCGAGCCAATCGTTGAAATCGGAACGCTGGTCTTCGGGGATGCGCAAGACTTCGGCGACATGTTTGCCGGCCGGAATCGTTTCCAGAAGATCGATGCACGCCTGCGAATAGACGTTCTCGCAAATCCCGCTCCGCCCGAAGACGAGAAACCCCTGCCCGAGGCTGTTGACGAGAACTTCCGTCAGCCGCGCCTGGTTGGTGACATGCTGATGAACGCGGAAGTTGAGGATATAAAGACCGCCGATGCCGATAAAGGCCGTCAAGGCCATCACGGCGAAGGCAACGGGCTGCTTCACCGGCGGAAGTCCGAATACGGGCAGCGCAACGGCGACGAGGAGCATAAAGACGATGGCCGTCATGCCCATAAGCGAGGTATGCACAACATCGACGTGGCGCACGGCTTCAGTCAGAGCCGCTTCGCCAACGGCCGTTTGCGGAAGGGATGTTTCGTCGCGCAGCAAAGGGGCATCGGACATCAATGGGCCGCCTTCAATTCGGTTTGCTTGTCTCGTTATACGGATGCAGCGCGAGGTGAACCTGAAACAACTGTCCGTCCAGATAGAACGGGATAATCATATATTTTCCGCGATGAAACTGGCTGACGAAATGGCCGCGCCCCGTCACGACGCTTGGAATCCCAAGCTTCAACCCATAGCCGCGCCGGTTAAGCTCCGTCTTGATCTGGCCGAAAATCATGTTCGTAATTTCGCCGACCGCATCAACGGTCATTTCATGGGTTACGGAAACCGTATGGCCGACGATTTGCGGCAAAAGATTTTTGACCGTTTCAAAAGTCATGCAAAGCGTAAGCGTGCCCTCCAGCTGTTCCTGAACGAGTCCGATGACGCCGGAAACATCGCCGATCAGCGAGACCATGCCTTCCCCGATTTCGTAATTTCCGGCGATCACGGTCGAAGCGAAAGTGTTGTGGATCGCCGAACAAACGGCGCCCGTTATTTCTTTTGACAATTGTTCGTCGAGAGAAAGATGATTGAACGCTTCAATACCCATAAGAGTCTCCCTTTTACGTCCCTTCAATCAAAAACTTCGCTTAAGAACCTCAGCCCTGCGCCACTTCACTTTCCTTTTGGCGCTTTCTTTTGATCCACTCGTGGATTTCGTACAGCTTCTTGCTGAGATCGCCGGGCGAGACCGGTTTGATGATATAGGACGTAGCTCCAGCCTTAATGGCTTTCATGATATTTTGCTGTTCGGATTCGGCTGTCAGCATGACAAACGCCGTCCCCGCATATTCGGGGCGCGTTCTAAAATAATTCAAAACCTCTAATCCCGAGATCGTGGGCATGTTCCAATCGAGAAAAACGATGTCATAGGGTTGTTTGACCTCTTTCGCTTTTTGAACGAGATCGATCGCCTCATTTCCATCGGCCGCCGTTTGGATGTTCGCAATCTTGGCGTCCTGCAACGTATTGCGGACAAATTGCCGGACGAGAAAATGATCGTCGGCGATCAGAACTTTGAGCTGTGACAACTGGCTCACAGTATTTCTCCTCTTTGAAAGTCCAGCGACGGCAAAACCGCAACCTCTACGCCCTGCAGATGCTTCCGTTAGGCAGGAATAGGCCTAGAGATGATAATTCACACAAAAACCTTGCCGGATGGTTAAAGGATGGGGGGCCGTTCAAGCCAAAAAGACCCTTTTCGCCTGATTACAGCGCCATGAATAACAATAGGTTAGATCGCATCTTTGAGAAGAAGGTTTTCGACAGGGGAAATCTTCCGTTTTCTTTTCTATTGCGGCGCGCCAAACGAATCGAAATTATAAGATCGGGAGGTCGAGCGCTTTCACGAGCGCGACGAAAACGTCCGCCATCGACGCCATGCCGTCGATCGACTTCAAGGCCCCCTTCGCGCGGTAATAAGGAAGGATTGGAGCCGTTTGATCCCGGAAAGCCTTCAGGCGCGTTTTCATCGTCTCGGCGTTATCGTCGGAACGGCGCGTAAAATTGGCGCTCCCGCAAACGTCGCAGACTCCCGCAACTTTCGTGGGTTTGAATTGATCGTGATAGCCGGCTCCGCATTGCGCGCAGGTAAACCTTCCCGAGACGCGTTCGATCAAAAGCTTTTCATCGACTTTAAGTTCGACAACGGCGTCGAGCTTCTTTCCCGAATCCGCCAACATGCGATCCAACGCCTCGGCTTGCGGCACCGTGCGCGGGAATCCGTCGAGAATGAATCCCTTCGCGCAATCGGGCTGAGCGATCCGGTCTTCGATCATGCGCACCATCAGATCGTCGGGAACGAGCGCGCCTGCATCCATGATCTTTTTGGCTTCAAGCCCAAGGGGCTCGCCGCGCTTGATCGCCCCGCGAAGCATGTCGCCGGTCGAAAGCTGGGTCAGACCGTATTTTTTTTCGAGTTCTTGCGCCTGCGTTCCCTTGCCCGCGCCCGGAGGCCCCAAAAGAATGATGTTCATACCATTTTCCTTTCCTTAGGCGTGTTCTAAATTGAAAGAGGTTGAGGCGAAAATCAAGGGTTTCGAGAACCTGCCTACGCCAAGGCTTCGGCAAGGCAGGCCGCAGCGCAGCGTAGGTTTGACTACGTGAGCACCCCCGCGAAAGCGGGGGGCAGAAACACTTGGTTTGCAGCCCAACATATTTCAATTGAGGACACGCCTAGCGGCTGCGGGGTTTGTTCTTCTTAATCAGCCCCTCATATTGGTGGGCGATCAAATGCGACTGAATGCGCGAAATCGTATCAATCGTCACGCTTACGACGATCAAAAGCGACGTGCCGCCGAGATAAAACGGGATCGCGCCGCGGCTCATCAAAAACTCGGGCAGCAAACAGATGACCACCATATAGGCCGCGCCGAGAACCGTAAGACGCGACAAGACGTAATCGAAATAGTCGGACGTGTTTTTGCCGGGACGAATGCCGGGAACGAAACCGCCGTATTTCTTCAGATTGTCCGCCGTCTCAACCGGATTGAAAACGACCGCCGTGTAAAAGAAGGAGAAGAATGTGATGAGCAGCGCGTACATCACCATAAAGAGCGGCTTGCCGTGACCGAGCGCGGTGACCACGTCCGCCCAAAAACCGCCCTTCTGCTGAATATCCGTAAAGCTCGTGATCGTGAGCGGAAACAGGAGCAAAGAGCTGGCGAAAATCGGCGGAATGACGCCCGAGGTGTTGAGCTTCAAGGGAAGATGCGAAGCCTCGCCGCCATAGATTTTATTTCCGACCTGGCGCTTCGGGTAATTGACGAGGATGCGCCGCTGCGCCCGTTCGAAGAAAACGCAAGTCGCCAAAACCGCGACAAGAAGAACGAGGATCAACAGGATGAACCAGGTCGAAAGCGCCCCCGTGCGGCCCAGTTCCAGAGTCTGCGCCATCGCATGCGGCAGATTCGCGATGATACCGGCATAGATGATCAACGATGTGCCGTTTCCGATGCCGCGCGCCGTGATTTGTTCGCCGAGCCACATCAGGAAAACGGTGCCGCCCGTCAATGTGACCATCGTGCTGAGACGGAAGAAAAGACCCGGAATCACGACGACCGATCCGGCCGAACCCATCATGTTCTCAAGCCCGACGCCAAGCGCGTAGGACTGGACGACGGCGAAAGCGACGGTCAGATAGCGCGAATACTGGTTCAGGCGAACCTGCCCCGATTGTCCTTCTTTCTTGAGCGCTTCGAGGCTCGGCACGATGGCCTGAAGAAGCTGAACGATAATGGAGGCCGTGATATAGGGCATGACGCCAAGCGCGAAAACGGTCATGCGCTTCAAGGCGCCGCCCGCGAACATGTCGAACATGCCCAAAATGCCGCCGCCATGCCTGTTGAACAGCTCGCCGAGCGAGACGGGATCGATCCCGGGAACGGGAATATAGGTTCCGATGCGATAGACGATAAGCGCCAAAAGCGTGAACCAGATCCGGCTTTTCAGTTCCGTCGCCTTGCTAAAAGACGAGAGATTCAAATTCGCGGCAAGCGTTTCAGCGGGAGAGACCATGGCGTAACGACCGAGTAAAAGAGGGAAAACGTAAGAAGGTATAGGGACGATTGCCCTGTCTGACAAGACCGGAGAAAAAGCGCGCAATCCCGTTAAGGAAACGCGCGCCGCTTCCCTTAAATCTTCTCGACCTGGCTGTATTCCAACTCAACCGGCGTTGCGCGACCGAAGATCGAAACCGCGACCTTAAGACGGGCTTTTGCTTCGTCCACATCTTCGACAATGCCGTTGAAAGAGGCAAACGGCCCATCGGAAACGCGAACCTGCTCGCCGATCTCAAAGGTAATGGAGGGTTTCGGATGCTCGACGCCTTCCTTGACCTGGTTAAGAATGCGCTGCGCTTCGCTTTCCGTAATGGGGGACGGTTTACCACCGCCGCCCAAAAAGCCCGTGACCTTGGCCGTATTCTTGACCATGTGCCAGCTTTCGTCCGTCAGATCCATCTTGATCAGGACGTAGCCGGGAAAGAATTTGCGCTCGGCGTTCACTTTCGAACCGCGGCGCACTTCGACGACTTCTTCCGTCGGAACGAGAATTTCCGAAAAATAGTCTTCAAGCCCCTTTTTCAGGGCTGTTTCCTTGATCGTCTCGGCGACTTTTTTCTCAAAGCCGGAATAGACGTGAATGACATACCAACGATGCGCCATGATAAAAACCCCTTCTCTCTCCGCTCTAATGCTTACGACTTCATGCCGAGAATGCGGCCGACCGCAAAGCCAAGCGCGGAATCGACGATAAAAAAGAACAACCCCGAAACCAGCGCCATAGCGACGATCATGACCGTCGTCATGACCGTTTCGCGACGGTTCGGCCAAGTCACCTTGGAAATCTCGCGCACCGTTTCCTGCGCGAACGCGATAATCCCGAGTTTTGCCATGTCCGATCCCTTCCTCATTCGAGGCTTTCCCTCGCGGGAAAAGCCCCTATTACGCAAGCCCGTTTATAAAAGCATGAGCCAGCCGACGATATTGGCAGGAGTGGAGGGGCTCGAACCCCCAGCCCCCGGTTTTGGAGACCGGTGCTCTACCAATTGAGCTACACTCCTTTATCCACCGCGACTGCGGCTTATCCACCACGACCGCTCTGCGCTTCGCGCAACCGCGACCGCGGTTTTTACCCACAATTCCCCGTCCGGCGTTTTGCGGCGGACCTTGTTAACGATTTGTGGGGAATGGTCTTTCTTAGACGATCTTTTCGCTTTTAGCCAGAAAAATTCGCATGTCTATATGTTTTTGCGTTTTCGTGCTTTATTGCGCACCGGAAAGATCAACCAAATCGTCGGCAATGAAAAGTTTTCAACATCTTATGCAACGCGCGACCGCCGCGCATCAGGAAGGCCGTTATCCGGAAGCCGAAAAGGCCTATCTGGAAGCCCTTCAGTTGCACGGAAAAAACGCCGACGCCTTGCGTCTTTTGGGCGCGCTTTATGTGCAGATGAACCGCTCCGATCGGGCTGAAACTTATCTTGAAAAGGCGATCAAGCTGCAGCCCCAGAATCCGGAGCTTTTCAACAATCTGGGCCTTGCGCTGCGCAATCTGGGACGCATTCCGGATTCCATCCGCCATTACGAGCAAGCGGTCGCGCTTAAACCGGACTATGTTCAGGCATTGAACAATCTTGGCAGCAGCTATCTCGAAAACGGGCGTCCTGAAAAGGCGACCGATCTTCTTGAGCGCGCGCTGAAATGCGATCCGAGGAATCCGCAAACCCATTACAATCTCGGCAACGCGCTTCGAAACGAAAGACCCGGCGAGGCGATTCCGCATTATGTGGCCGCGTTGCGCCTTAAGCCGGATTATATGGACGCGATGATCAATCTCGGCCTGGCCTATATCGAGGCGGGCGACGTTCCGCAGGCCGTCGCCTGGTATCAGAACTCCCTTCGCGTCGATCCGAGAAACGTTCGCATCATGAACAATCTCGGGATCGCGCTTCGCCGCAACGGCCGCGCGGAAGAAGCCCACGCGCTTTTCGAACGGGCGATTGCAACAAAACCCGATTATGCCGAAGCCCACGTGAATTTCGCGACCTCTTTCCGCGACAGAGGCGATCTCGCGAAAGCGCTTGAAATCTGCGAACGCGCCCTGAAACTCAATCCTTCGATGAGCGACGCTTACAACAACATCGCCGCCCTTCTTCAGGATCAGGGCAAATACGAAGAAGCCCTTCGCGCCTGCGATCGTGCGCTGGAAATCAATCCGGAATCGATCGACGCGAAATGGAACCGCGCGCTGACGCTCCTTTTCCTTGGAAGGCTTGAGGAAGGCTGGGCCGCCTATGAAGTCGGACTCGGCCATCGCCATTTGCGCGGCCCCTATTTTGCGCCGCGGAAAAGATGGGACGGAAGCGCGGCAACCGGCAAAAGGCTTCTGATATGGGGCGAACAGGGTCTCGGCGATTCCCTTCAATTCATCCGCTACGCCTCGATGTGCAAAGAGCGCGTCGGCAAGATCCTCGTTCTTTGTCCGGATCCCCTGAAAAAGCTTTTCGCGCTCGCGCCCGGCGTCGATGAGGTCGCGGCGCGCCCGCGCGAAGAAGATTACGACATTCATATTCCCGTGATGAGCCTTCCTTTCGCTTTCCAAACGCGTCTTGAAACGATACCGGCGAATATCCCTTACTTGCGCGTCAGCGATGAGGCGCGCTTGAAATGGGCGCCTTGTTTTGCGGGCAAAAAGGGAATTAAAGTCGGCCTCGTATGGGCCGGAAATCCGCGCGAGCATTTGCTGAACGCCCATCTGATCGACAAAAGGCGCAGCATGAAACTCGAAAGTTTCAGGCCTCTCTTCGATCATCGCGAAATAACTTTTTACAGCCTGCAAAAAAGCGACGCTTCAAAGCAAATCGAATCCTGCGGTCTTCAAGAGCGAATCGTCGATCTGATGCCGCATGTCGAAGATTTCATGGATACGGCCGCCATCGTCGAAAATCTCGATCTTGTCATTTCCGTGGATACGTCCGTCGTCCATCTTGCGGGCGGCATGGGCAAGCCGGTTTGGATTCTTTCCCGCTTTGACGGCTGCTGGCGCTGGCTTGGCAATCGGGAGACAAGCCCGTGGTATCCGACCGCCCGCATCTTCAGCCAACCGACGGCGGGCGATTGGGGGCCGGTCATCGAAAAAGTCGCGGCAGAGCTTGCGAAATTTTAACGCTCATAAAAACCGGCGGCTTGCCGCCGCAAAGACACCGTGATACATACGTCCACCGAGCAACGCGACGGCGCCCGAAGGGGCAAAAACACGCAACAAGCGTGTTTTTGATCATTCCCTTCACCCGCGCGGCGGCTTGCCGCCGCAAAAAGGTCGTGATACAACCTCCCAAGACGCGGGTGTAGCTTAGTGGTAAAGCTCCAGCCTTCCAAGCTGGCTATGAGGGTTCGATTCCCTTCACCCGCTCCATTCTCAAGGGCTCCTTTTCCCTTTTCGGAGATGCTCTTATGCGATCCCAAAGCCCTCTTTTCGCGCTTCAATCGATCCTTGCGCTTGTGTTGACTTCTTGCCTTTTTTCCTTCGCGGCGCAGGCCGGCAACGTTCTTCTGCCGGATGACAATACAAACAGCGCTTCCTCAAGCTCGGATCAAGGTTTTTCGCTGCCGGATCTCGGCCTTGGCAATTGGTTCAAAAAGACTATCGGAAGCCCCTCGACAACAACGGATGCGGCCGCACCGCCGTCGTCCGCGGCGCCAGCGGCAGCATCGACCGCTGCGGCGACAAACGAGCAGCGCCGTCTGTCTGCGGGCCTTCTTAGGGCCGCGCAAAGCCCCCAGCAACAAGATCTGGCCCTTCAGTACGCCCAAGTCATGCAACGACTGGCCGATCGCGAGAAACAATCGGAGGCCGTGCTCAAACCGCGTTTTATCGACGATCGCCCCGATGTGGCGCCTCCGGATTCCATCCTTTCGGATATGCACGAATCCATCACCGTCTACATTGCCGATAAATATCTTTGGGGTGCAGGCGACGTCGAACGCATCGTGCGCGTTTTCGGTTACAAACCGCAGTCCATCCCGGCCAATTGCCAGTTGAGGCTCGATGGGCGCGTTATGACGGATCAGAGCCGCGGTTATCGCCTTTCGATCTTCGCGGCGCAACAGGCGACCTTTAAATATACCGGAACGGCGCGCAAGCTTGAGTTCTACCCTAGGGCCGTTTGCAATCCGCCGTCGTGGCCCCTTCCCAGTTCCGGCGAGACAATTCGCAAATCGCTGGACGGGAAATACGTCATTCAGTTGACGACGCCGGCCTCATGCACGTTTCAGGGCGCCACGGCGCCCACGGCGGTCACGCTTCAATATACGGGCGACGGCACGGCCATCTGCAAATAACGGTGTTATTCCGTATAGGCGATTTTGCAATCGGCGAACAGTTTCTGAAGATCGCCGGATTCGAACATCTGGCGGATAACGTCGGCCCCGCCGACAAACGCGCCCCTGACGTAAAGCTGGGGGATCGTCGGCCAGTTGCTGAAATCGCGAATGCCTTGCCGGATCATGGGATCGACCAGAACGTCGACGCTTTTAAAAGTGACGCCGAGGATTCCCAATATCTGAACCGCCTGCGCCGAAAAACTGCATTGCGGAAAAACGGGCGTTCCCTTCATGTAAAGAACGACATCGTTCGCGTTGACGTCGGCGCGGATGCGCTCGACGATATTCGGATCGATATTTTGACGGGGTTTGGAATTCGGAGCGCTTTGTTCGCCCTTTTCCGACGACGAACCTTCTATCGGCGCGGTCGTCAGCGTCAAGGAACGTAAAACGCCCCCCACGCGCCCCTGAAGCGCCGTAAAAACCATCCTGTGCTGGTCGGGGAGCGTCTGCCCGGCAAAAGCCGCGCTTTCGACCCGAACGGCATAATGGTCGCCGTCTTCGCGCAGATCTTCAACCTCGATCACGGCATCGGGCAAATAGTCCTTGATAAGACGGATAATTTCTTCCCGTTCCATCGGCATCAATCACCCGTCCATCCGGCAAAGAGAAAGAGCGGCAATAAGTTTTTTCGCGCGCGCATTGATTTCATCCAACGGCATTGAGGGGGCATAAAGCGCGCCGGAAACGCCGAAACCGTTCGCGCCCGCTTTTATGTAGGTCGCGACATTGTCGGCATCGATTCCGCCGCTTGGAATCACGAGCGCCTCCGACGGAAGGACGGTGCGCCATTCTTTGACGATCCGGGGCGAAAAAAGACCGCCCGGAAAGACTTTGAGCGCCGTCGCGCCCTGTTTGAGGGCTGCAAAAGCCTCCGTCGGCGTGGCCACGCCCGGAACGCTCGCCATGCCCGAACGCAGCGTCGCGGCAATCACTTCGGGATCCATATTCGGAGAAAGAACGAAGCGAACGCCGCAAGCATGAGCGCGCTTAACGTCGTCGGGGGAAAGCGCGGTTCCCGTTCCGATCATGGCCTTGCCGGAAAAATTTTTGACAAGGCTTTCAAGCGCGGGCAAAGCGCCGTCCCAGTTCAGGGGGATCTCCATCAGGCGAACGCCCGCATCGCAAAGAGCTTCGCCGACGGGAACGACGCGATCCGGCGCCAAATGACGCATAATCGCGATGATCGGACAGTTCTTCAGCGAAGCGCGGAAATCTATCTCAGCCTGATTGGGCCCACTTCCTCCGTTCATACACTTGCCGCCATGTAATTCGGAAGCCAATCCTCGAAAGTCACGCGAAGCTTTTCAAGATCGAGCGACGCGCCTTCGACGGCCAAGGCCTTTCCGCCCGTCTGGCCGAGCAAGAGATGCGGAATGCCCGCCTCCTCGGCCTTGGCTTCAAAGGCGTCGGCATCGCGAACGGTCACGATATAACGCGCCTGATCCTCGCCGAAATAGAAACCGGCATCGCCGTCTTTCACGGAAAGCACAAAGCCCATATCGCCTTCCAAAGCCATCTCGGCAAGGGCCACAAGAAGACCTCCATCCGATATATCGTGGCAGGAAGTGACCTCGCCTTCGGCGATCAGATTGCGCACAAACTTTCCGTGGCGGCGTTCGGCCGTCAATGCGACGGGCGGCGGCGCGCCCTCCTCGCGTCCGAAGATTTCACGCAGATAGAGCGACTGGCCGACATGGCCGAGCGTCGTGCCGATCATGAAAATATGTTCGCCCGCTTCCTTGAACGCGATCGTCGCGGCTTTCGCAACATCCGTCAAAAGGCCAACGCCGCCAATCGTCGGACAAGGCAAGATCGGCTTGCCGTTCGTCTCGTTATAAAGACTGCAATTGCCCGACACGACGGGATAATCGAGCGCGACGCAGGCCTCGGCGATGCCCTGAACGGCGCCCACGAATTGCCCCATGATCTCCGGCTTTTCGGGATTGCCGAAATTCATGTTGTCGGTCACGGCAATCGGCAAAGCGCCTACCGCGCACAAATTGCGCCAGCTTTCGGCGACGGCTTGACGCCCGCCCATAACGGGATCGGCCGCGCAATAACGCGGCGTGCAATCGACGGTCATGGCAAGGCCCTTTTGCGTTCCATGAACGCGCACGACGCCCGAATCGCCGCCCGATCCCTGCGCCGTATCGCCGCCGACCTGGCAATCATATTGTTCCCAGATCCAGCGGCGCGAGCAAAGATCCGCCGTTCCCATAAGCTTTTCGAGAATCGAGAGCGGCGTCTCATTTTTCGGAAAGGAGAAATCTTTTGCAGCCAAAAGAGGTTGCGGCGGCGTCGGCATGTGCGGGCGGTCGTAAACGGGAGAAGCTTCCACAAGAGGATCGACCGCGATATCGACTTCCGTCTTGCCGAAACGCTTCACGACGATGCGACGCGTATCGGTGAGCGTTCCGATGACGGCGAAATCGAGTTCCCACTTCTTGAAGATCTTCTCCGCCAATTCCTGACGTTCGGGCTTCAAGACCATGAGCATGCGCTCCTGGCTTTCCGAAAGCAGGATCTCATAGGCGCTCATATTTTCTTCGCGGAGCGGAACCTTATCCAAATCCAGTTCAATCCCGAGTTGTCCCTTCGAGGCCATTTCGACCGCAGAAGACGTCAAACCCGCCGCGCCCATATCCTGAATGGCGATGATCGCGTCCGTGGCCATAAGCTCAAGACAAGCCTCGATCAAAAGCTTTTCCGTGAAGGGATCGCCCACCTGAACGGTCGGTCGTTTGCTATCGGAATCGGCGTCGAATTCGCCCGAGGCCATCGTCGCGCCCTTGATGCCGTCGCGGCCCGTTTTGGAGCCGACATAGACGACGGGATTGCCAACGCCCGCCGCGGCCGAGGTGAAAATCTTGTCCTTATCGACCAACCCCACGGTCATGGCGTTGACAAGATTGTTGCCGTTGTAGCTGGCGTGGAAATTCGTCTCGCCGCCGATTGTCGGAACGCCGACGCAGTTCCCATAGCCGCCGATGCCCGCCACGACGCCCGCGATCAGCGAACGGGTTTTCGGATTTTTCGGGTCGCCGAAGCGCAAAGCGTTGAGGTTCGCGATCGGGCGCGCGCCCATCGTGAAAACGTCGCGCAAAATGCCGCCGACGCCCGTCGCCGCGCCCTGATAGGGTTCGATGAAGGACGGATGGTTGTGGCTTTCCATCTTGAACACGGCCGCCTGATTGTCGCCGATATCGACGACGCCCGCATTTTCGCCGGGCCCGATCAGCACCTTCGGCCCCGTTGTCGGCAATTTCTTGAGCCAGATGCGCGTGGATTTATAGGAGCAATGTTCCGACCACATCGCCGCGGAAACGCCGAACTCGGCCTCCGTCGGTTCGCGGCCCAGAAGTTTCAAAAGCACTTCATACTCGCCTTGCGTCATGTTGTGCTCTGCTATCAGGAGGGCCATTTCGGGGCTGATTTCAACCATTTTTCTGTCCTTACTGCAAAGCGTTCAAAAGGCTCTTAAACATCGGCGCACCGTCTTCGCTTCCGTGAAGCGCTTCGGCTGCCCGTTCGGGGTGCGGCATCATGCCGAGAACGTTTCCGGATTCATTGATGATTCCGGCAATGTCATGGGCCGAACCGTTCGGATTTTCGAGATAACGGAAGACGATTTGCTGCTTGTCTTCAAGATTTTTCAGCGTGTCTTCCTCGGCAAAATAATTGCCCTCGCCATGCGCGATGGGAATGATAAGTTCCTGCCCTTTTTGGTAGGACTTCGTGAAAGCGGTGCCGGAATTTTCGACCCGAAGGCGAACGGGCTTGCAGATGAATTTCAGGCTCGTGTTCCGAAGAAGCACGCCCGGAAGAAGCTCCGTTTCGCACAAAATCTGGAAACCGTTGCAGATTCCCAAAACGCGCATGCCTTTATGCGCCGCCGCGACGATTTCGCGCATGATGGGGGAATGGCCCGCCATCGCGCCCGTACGAAGATAATCGCCATAGGAAAAGCCGCCGGGCAAAACGACCAAATCGAGCTTCGGAAGTTCCGTATCCGCGTGCCAGATCACATGCGGTTTCTTGCCCGTCAGGCGCGTCAGCGCCTGAACGGCATCGCGGTCGCAATTCGACCCGGGAAATACAACAACGCCAGCTTTCATGACAGCACAGCTTCCATCGAAAGAACACCTTTCCAAAAGAACGGAAAAAAGAAGGACAGAAGCCAATCTAAGTGGTTAGGCGCAAAAGCACAAGGCCGGAGAAAACGGAAAAAAGTCACAAACCCCGCCTTCCGTTTGCTTTTTTCCTGTGTTAAACCGGAGTATCTTTATCGCGTATTGTAATAGACCTCTTGCAAAACCCGCTGCCGTGAGGGGAATGCAAGGAACGAGGCGCGCAGAGCCCGAAGCGTACACTTAGTACGTGAGGGTTCGAGCACCGCAAGTGACACTGCAGTCACCCACGGCAGTCAGGGTTTTGCTGAGGTCTATGATGTCGCCGCTTCTGTTCCGCCTTCACCATCATCCGCTCGATCCCGCCTCGCGGCGCGTGCGCTTGACGCTTGCCGAAAAGGGCATTTCTTTTGAAACCGTCCTTGAAAAACCTTGGGATCCGCGTCCCGATTTTCTGGCCATAAGCCCCGCCGGCTGCGTCCCCGTTCTCGCGATCGAAACCGAGGATTCGCCGCTTTTGCTCAGCGGCGCCACGTCCATCTGCGAATATCTTGAGGAAACGGAAGGCGCTCCGAATCTTCTCGGCAAGGACGCCATCCGCCGCGCCGAAGTGCGCCGCCTTGTCGAATGGTTCGAGATTCGCACTTATGCCGAAGTCACCTCGCATCTTCTTGAAGAAAAGGCCGTCAAAAGACTTTGCGGCGGCGGCGAGCCGGACAGCGCGCGCATTCGCGTCGGTTATCACAACATTCACGGCCATCTTGCCTATGTCGGCTGGCTGATCGAACGCCGGAACTGGCTGGCCGGCGAAGATCTTTCTTACGCCGATCTGGCCGCAGCGGCCCAATTTTCGACGATCGATTATCTCGGCGACGTGCCGTGGGATAAACATCCGAGCGCCAAGGACTGGTACGCGCGCTTGAAATCGCGGCCCGCTTTCCGTTCGATTCTCGGCGACCATCTGGCGGGCCTTCTTCCCCCGAAACACTATGCGGATCTGGATTTTTAACCCCCATCAAGGAGACAAAAGCATGTTGCCCTTTGCGCGTTCTCTTTTTCTCGCCCTCGCTCTGCTTCTTCTCGGATTCGCGCCGGTTTGCGCCGAGGAAATCAAGCCCGACGACCACGTCCAGATGGATCTTTCCGCCGAAGGCTGGGTTACGACAAAGACGGCCCGCGTCCTCGTTTCGGTCGAGGCCGCCGTGACGGGAAACACGGCTGGAACCATGCGTGCGAACATGACGAAGGCCGTTGGCGACGTAGCCAAGGGCGATTGGCGCCTGACCTCTTTCAACCGCGAGCAAGACCAGACCGGCATGGAGCGTTGGAGCGCCGTTTTTGAAGCGCGCCTTCCCGAATCCGATTTGAACGGCATCAACGAGGCCGCGAAAAAAGCCAGCAAAACCGGCATGCAGATTACCGTTTCCAATGTCGATTTCAGCCCGACCCTGGAAGAGACCCAGGCCGTTCTGGGGCAAGTCCGCACGCAAATCTATAAGGACGCCGCCGAGCAGCTTACGGCGCTCAACACGGCCCTCCCGGGCAGGAATTACAGAATCTCCGCCATCGATTTTATGGGCGAAAGCCGCGCCTTCATGCCGCCCCGCCCCATGGTCGCAAATGCGAAGATGCTGAGCATGGAATCGGCCTCGGCGACCGCCAGCGCGTCGCCCTCGGTTGAAAGATCCGAAAAATTGACCGTTTCGGCGCATGTCACTTTTTCTTCGCTTCCGCCAACCGCAACAAAGTAAAATCGACATGCTTCATGCCGAGAAATTAGATCCGCTTAACGGCGCGCCTCCTGCCTCCGCGGTCATCCTTCTTCATGGGCTCGGCGACAGCGGTCAGGGTCTGATCGATATAGGCGGCCTTTGGCAACGCGAACTGCCGGATACGGTTTTTCTTGCGCCCGACGCGCCGGATCCCTGCGATATGTGTCCCTTCGGCTATCAATGGTTCAGCGGGCAAGACTGGTCGCCGCAGGCCGTCTTGCAAGGCGTACAAAAAGCCGCCCCCGCCCTGAACGCCTATATCGATTTTGTCCTCGATACTTATGGGCTGCCGTCCGAAAAACTCGCACTCGTCGGTTTCTCGCAAGGCACGATGATGAGCCTTTATGTCGGCCCGCGCCGCGAAAAACAGCTCGGCGGCATTCTTGGCTATTCCGGCGCGCTTATCGGCGGCGAGTCGCTTGTGCGCGAGAAAAAATCCGCCCCGCCGATCATGCTCGTCCACGGGACGAACGACGAGGTCGTCCCCTTTCAATCTCTGGCGCTTGCGGAACGCGGATTGCAAGACGTGAACATGAACGTCGCCGTCGTCGAATGTCCGGGCCTCGGCCACAGCATCGACGACAAAGGCCTCGCGGAAGGCCTCGTTTTCTTGCGCCGGATTTTCGGGAAACTTTCTTAAAAGAAATTCGCCCAGCCCTTGCTTGTTGCGCCGATTTTAACTAAATAGAGGCGCAATTAGGCCGATTCGAAAAGGGGCTTGGGGATGTCGCCGTCTCTGGAAAGCTGTCCGGCTTTGGTTCTCAACGCGGATTTCCGTCCGTTGAGCTACTATCCTTTGTCCCTTTGGTCGTGGCAGGACAGCATCAAAGCCGTTTTTCTGGGCCGCGTCAGCATCCTTTCGGAATATGACAGAACCGTCCGCTCGCCCTCTTTCGCGATCAAGCTTCCCAGCGTCATCGCGCTGAAAGAATACATCCCGACCTCGCGCTATCCGGCCTTTACGCGATTCAACGTCTTTTTACGCGACGCTTTCCGCTGCCAATACTGCAACGAGCTTCACACGACGCCGGAACTGACCTTCGATCACGTCATTCCGCGCTCAAAGGGCGGCAGAACGGTTTGGAACAACGTCGTCACGGCCTGCGGACGATGCAATCTGCGCAAAGGCGACAAACTGATCGAACATTGCGGCATGTCGCCGCGCCGCTTTCCCTGGCGTCCAACAAGCTTCGAACTTCAGGAAAACGGTCGCGCCTTCCCACCCAATTATCTCCACGAAAGCTGGCGGGATTATCTCTACTGGGATACGGAACTAGATCCCTGTTAGACCCCTTGCATAACCCTAACTGCCATGGGCGATTGCGGCGTCGCTACGGTGCTCAAATCCTCATGGCCCCATATGTACACTCCGGTTTTGCGCGCCGCTGCTCCTTGCAATCTCCTCATGGCAGCGGGTTCTACAAAGGGTCTAAGATTATTTTTTGAGGCGGCGGCAACAGCAGCAACAAGCCTGCGCCTTCGGATCGTTCCGATTTTCATGGCACCCTTTGCTTGCAAAAGCCGCGAACAAACCCATAAAGAGAAAAGCGAAGATATTCCAATTCGCCATCGAAAGGCCGAGAAAGGTGAAATCGATGACGTCGCAGCGCGCGACGGACGTATGCAAAAGCTGATCGCGCAGGGAAGCAACATCGATCGCACCCGCGGCCTGCGAAAGCGGTTGCAAGGTGCAGCCTTCCGTCCCCGCCCACCAATGCCGTTCGACGCCGGAATGGAAAATGGCAATGAAGTCGCCCGCAAAAAAGGCAAGAGCGCAAAGCGCGAGAATAAGGCAGTCAAACCGCGCATGGCGGCACATGAAAAGAGCCAGAAGCGATAAAACCAAGGCTGTCGCATAGGGAACGCGCTGCCAGAGGCAAAGAATGCAGGGCTGGATGTCAAAGGCGAACTGCGCCGTCAAGGCCGCCGCCAAAGCCGCCGCGCAGGCAAACAGAATAAAGGCCGCCGACCACGGCATTTCCAAAAGCTTCTTCACCTTTGCGCAGTAGCATGAATGTGACATCGGGCTTGCCTTTCCTTAAAAGGACTCCAAAATCGATTCTTTATAAAGAAGCACGAACAAAGACGCAACGAAAGGCAAAACCTTTCTTTGCGGATCTTGAATGCGGCGAACGGACGTGCAAGTTATATCGTTCGTTTCTTCAAGAACGCGAGGATTTGATGAGCACCAAGGGTTTTCTTCTCGCCGACATCGGGGGCACAAACGCCCGCTTCGCGCTTGCCTGCGTCAACGGCGAATGCCGCCTGACAACGAATACTTATCAGGTTCGCGAGCACCCGACGCTTGTCGGCGCTCTCAAGAAATTTCTTGAGGAATATGCGGGAAATTACACCATCGAAGGAGCCGCTTTCGCCGTCGCTGGCGCGGTCTTAGGCGATACGGTCAAACTGACAAACAGCGATTGGATTTGCGACAAGGCAGAATTGATCGCGACGCTCGGAATCAAGCGCGTTTTCATATTGAACGATTTTGAAGCGGTCGCATTGGCCATCAATGATCTAAAACCCGACGAAATCAATGTTTTACAAGCGGGCGAGTCGTCTTCCAACCATCCGCGCATCGTGATGGGCCCGGGCACAGGCCTTGGCGTTGCCGCGCTGGCCCCCTTGGGTTCGGGCGAAATGAAAGCCTATACGACGGAAGCCGGCCATTGCCGCTATGCGCCCGCCAATGATCGCGAAAACAAGATCGTCCGGCTTCTTTTGCGCTCGACGAATATGGTGACTTTCGAGCATCTGATCTCAGGCCCGGGTCTCGTCAATCTGTATCGCGCCAATTGCCTGTTGGCGGGAAAGCCGTTCAAAAATTGCAGACCGGCCACAGTCGTGGATCTCGCCCGCGAGGGCGACCCTCTTTGCCGTCAGGTTCTGGACGATTTCTCGGCTATCTTCGGCAGCATTGCGAGCCAGATCGCCCTCACATGGTACGCCTTGGGCGGCGTTTATCTGACGGGCGGCGTGCTTCAGAAAATGGGAGGCGATTTCAACATCGAGCGCTTCCTCGAACGCTTCGGCACGAACCCTCGCATGGCGGATCTTTTGGCGCGCATGCCGATTTATAAAGTCATGACGGAAGTTCCCGCCTTCGTCGGCCTCGAGTCCTTTTTAAAAATCCAAGACGCCTGATTAAGCTCTCTCAAACTCAAAAACAGATTTAAAACGCTTTAAAATTAAGCATGTTGATTCGGGCTGCGCCTTCATTTTTGTGTCTTTTCGGCGTCGAATTTTAGAACATTATTTGCCTTAACCATGGCAACAAAGTTATCCACAGCCCCGCCGCCGGATGAATTGTGGCAAAAGTGTGGCATTTGTTATCTCTTCGTAATTCCTATTGTTTTCACTTTTTCGGTACGTATCATCCGGCTTGTTACTGGTTTGGCAGATTGAGGCGCCTCCGTAATATATTCGCGATCGTTATCATCTCGGATCTTTCCGAAAAAACAACGATCAGAGAAAGTCAAAACGCGTCAGGAGACCTAATATATGGCAGCCACCATCTATTTTTGCGGCGAAGTCGTAGCCGATCTTTTGGAATACAATCAAGGCTCGGGAGACTTCAAGCTTCTCCTCGGTGGATCCCAATTCCACGGCGCGATGGGGGCGACCAAGGCAGTCGAACGCGATAAAGCCGACATTCAGGTCGGTTTTATCGGCCCTATTTCCAAAGACATGTTTGGCGATCGTTTCATTGCCCAGTTGAAAACGCGCAATGTCGATATTTCCGGTGCTCCGCGCGTTGACCGCAACACGACTTTAGCGATCGTTTCGATCTGCCCCGGCAAAGAAAATGCTTTCTCGTTCTATGGGCGCGATACGGCCGAACAAATGACGAAGATTGAAGATCTTCCTACAACGTTGACCCCAAAGGATCAGAACAAGATTTGTTGCTTTGGTTCCATTTCCACGGTTATGGAGCCAGCCCGTTTTGCGTGGCTTGCGTTTGCGAAGGCGCAGCGGGACAGCGGAATCGTTATCTATGATCTCAACACCCGTCCTTCCATTGCCAAAGATCCGGAAAGGTATCGTTCTCTCGTTCTTGAATGGGCACAAACGGCGCATGTTGTTAAGGCAAGCGATGCCGACATTGCATGGGCCTATCCCGGCAAAAGCATGAAGGAAATTGCAAGGATTTGGCATGAAGCCGGCGCGTCTTTGGCCGTTTTCACCAAAGGCATGCATGGATCGGAAGCTTACGCCTCCAATGGCACCTCCGCCTTTGAGGAAACACTTGACCTTGTTGCCACAAACACGGTCGGCGCAGGTGACAATTTCAACGCAGGCCTTGCTATCCAGCTCGCCAGCAAGCGCTGTTTCTCACGCGCGGCCCTGGAATCCCTCAGCGAAAAAGACCTTTCTGCGATTCTGAAAGGCGCCAACGAGACAGCGGCTTATCACCTGATTTCGATCGGAGCGAAGCCGCGCGGTCAATCACCAAACCCGAGCTTATAAATATCGGAGTATTTTTCATGTCCCCAACCAACCAGCAAGGCCTCCCGTTCCAGAACGACAAGCTTTCCACGGGCGTCGTCCATATTGGGCTTGGAAATTTTGCGCGCGCTTTCATCATCGAGTATTTTTCGGAGCTTGCCGCAAAAGGACATAAAGATTGGGGCGTTATTGCTATCGCACCGAGCGACCGGCAGCGTCATGACATCCAGAAGCTCACGCGTCAGGATAACATCTATCATTTGATCAAGAGAAACGGCATTGAGACTTGTGTTCCTGTCGGCTCGCTTTTGAGTGTTTTGATCGGGCAATATTCCCCGCAAGCCGTCATTGAACATATCGCCTCGGCAGATACCAAGCTTGTAACCATGACTGTTACACAAGCCGGCTATGGCCCGCTTGCGGGCGATGCCGCCAAGCTCACAAGCACCGACATCGAAGATATACAGAAAGAAGCCGAATCCATTCGCGCCGGGGATCTCAAAAATGTGAGATCAGTTCCGGGATGGATAGCGGCCGGTCTTTACAAGCGTTTCAAGGATGGGTGTGTGCCTTGCACGGTTGTGTCTTGTGACAATTTACCGCGCAACGGAGCCCTTATCGAGAAAGTCATCCGCGGCTATGCCGAAAAAATCGACCCCGCCTTTCTGAACTATATCGAAGAAAAGGCTGCTTTCCCGAACTCGGTCGTCGATCGCGTGACGCCGCATCAAAATTACGCAGCGAGTCAGAAATATCTTGCCGAGAACTATCACATTGACAACGACCATTGTCCTGTCATTTGCGAGCCATACAAAAAATGGGTAATCGAGGATAAGTTTACGGAGGCCGGCAGGCCTCCATTGGACGAAGTCGGCGTTAGCTTCGTTGACGATATTGCCGCCTATGAAGATCGCAAGCTCCGCCTTCTGAACGGAAGCCATCTTAGCATCGCAACAATCAGCAAAGTTCTTCAAATTTCGAACGTCCTCGAAGCGACGAACGATTTGCATGTTCGCACCTTCTGGATGAACTTTCTCTTTCAGGCGGCGAAGCCGCTCGCGCCGCTGCCCGTGAAACAATTTGTCGAAGATACGATTGAGCGCATCGGTAATCCGCACATGACGGATCAGATTGACCGTCTTTTGGCGGCGACGCGAACGAAAATCGGAGCCCGCCTCTTTAATGATCCGGCGCTTGTCAAAGGCAAAGATCATGATGCCTCGGCATTCGCCATCGCTTCCTGGATACGGTATCTTCAAGGACGTGACGAATCGGGCAATCCTTTCAATCTTCACGATCGCGACGTCGGAGCTATCGATTCTCTCGGCCTGACGTCATCCGCGCGGATTACAGAAAATCTACCGGCCTTTCTTGAAAAGAAGGATGTGCCGGCGGATTCGCCCATTATGGGAACCTTCGTCAATACCGTGGTTGAGTGCTTGGCGAACATCCGCAATGATGGCATGCGCGAGGCTCTTGAGAGCCGTTTTGGCACGGATCCCAAAAGGGCTGCCGCAGCCAACTCTTTAACTCTTTAAGCGCGCCGAAAAAATCTAGGCTCAATCATCTTCATTCGAATGGAGAACTTCGATGTCCTCAACGCACCCCCATCTTTCCAGCGCCTCTTTGACCTCTATCGCGGCAAACGTCAAGAGGCCGGCCTATGATGCCAAGGCTGTCGGCGTCGGGATCGTCCATATCAGTCTGGGCGCGTTCCATCGTTCGCACCAAGCCGTTTATACGGACTCAATTCTTGCGAAAGACGGTGGAAACTGGGGCATTTGCGGCATTGGCGCCATGCCCTCCGATAAAAAGCTTTTGGCCGATCTCAAAGCGCAGGATCATCTCTATACCGTTCTGATGCGCGGTGCCGAAACGAATGAAGCGCGGATTGTGGGTTCACTCCGCGAAACAATGTTGATGCCGGAAAACCCGGGTGCCGTGATTGCGCGCCTGATGGATCCTTCTGTGAAAATCCTCTCACTTACGATCACGGAAAAAGGCTATTGTCATGATCCGCAAACAGGGCTTTTGAATCCCAGCCATCCCCTGATCGCGCATGATCTCTTGAATCCGGATCAACCGCAAAGCGCTATCGGCCTGATTGTCGCCGCGCTGAAAGCGCGCAAAGAAAAAGGTATGGCGCCGTTCACCGTCATGTCCTGCGACAATCTTCCCCATAACGGGAAGAAGGCGGCCTCCATCGTTACGGCCTATGCAAAATGCCTCGATGAAAAGCTTGCCGTCTGGATCGAACAAAACGTGGCCTTCCCGAACACAATGGTTGATCGCATTACGCCGGTCACGACCGAAGACGACAAACTCGCTCTTGAAAAGGAATTCGGTTATCGCGACGAAGGCCTGGTTGTTTGTGAACCTTTCCTGCAATGGGTTCTGGAAGACCATTTTCCGCAGGGCCGTCCCGCGTGGGAAAAAGTCGGCGCGCAATTCGTGAAAGACGTTTCGCCGTACGAATTGGCAAAAATCCGCTTGTTGAACGTTCCCCACACCATTTTTGCCTATCCGGCCTATCTTATGGGATTCGAATGGGTGTCGGATGGCGCTTCGGATCCGCTTTTGGCAAACTATGTCCGCAAAGTGATGGATGACGAAATCACACCGACTCTTCCGCCAGCCCCCGGAATCGAGCTTGAGAAATACAAGACGACGATTATAGAACGTTTTGCAAATCCGGCCATTAAGGACACTTGGGCACGAATCTGCTCGGACGGTTCACAAAAAATTGCCAACCAACTTGTCCCCATCGCGCGTGAGCGCTTTGCCAAAGGCCAGGATGCGAATGGTCTCGCCTTGCTTCTCGGCATCTGGTTCCGCTATCTGACAGGAAAAATGGATAATGGAAGCAGCTATAAAATCGACGATCCGATGGCCGATCGCCTTCAAAAGATCGCTCTGAGTGCCGGAACAGATCCTGTTCCGTTCCTCGCCGTTAAAGAGATATTTGGTGACGATATCCTTCAACACACCGCTTTTATTGAAGAAATTCGCGCGGTTCTGGCTCAGACGACGAAGGAAGGCGTTGCGAAAGTAATAGCCGAAAGGTATAAGATCTAATAACGTTTTGCAAATCGGTATACTTATAATATATTGTTTTAAAAGGTATTCTTATGAAATATATCCTTTTCGACTGCGACGGCAATGTCATTGATAGCGAAAAGCTGGCAATGCCAATTGCGTCCGAGTATTTGGTTTCGGTGGCCCAGCGCCAAGGCGTAAGCGTTCCCGACGCAACTGTTCTGAGCCTTTTCGGAAAACCGATTAACGTCATGATGAACACGCTGTCGCAAGGTTTTGGCGTCGTGTTTAAAGATGGAGTCGAGCAAGAAATTCATCAAGAAACAGTCCGCGTCCTTTCAGAGAAAACGCAACCTGTCGCTGGAATCGGTGCGTTTCTTGAAGTCGCCTTAGGAAGAGGCTTTAAACCGGTTATCGTAACGAGCAGCTCTTTTGACCGCGTTTATGCGGGGCTTGAATGCGCTGGCCTGAAACCTTATTTTCCCGACGACATGATCTTCAGCGCCGTGTCGTCTTTCTTCACGCCTCGTCCGAAGCCGCACATCGCCGTATATTGCTATACCCTCAATCATTTCGGCATTGAGCCCCATGAGACCTTCACGTCGGAAGATAGCCTTAGCGGCGGCGGCTCGGCGAAGGGCGCCAAGATCCCGTGGTATGGCAATCTTGCTGGAAGGCATTTGGACGGCATCCGTGAGAAACACGCAGAGAGCATGCTTAAAGCCGGAGCGGTTGCGACCTTCAGTCACTGGCGAGAGATGATTGACGTTCTTCCGGCAAGGGCCGGTATGCCGCGCGTTGTACAGGTACCAGCAAGGCTCAATGCTTTGAGGTCTTGAGTAAGATCCAAGAATCAAAAGAGGGAGCTTTCGCTCCCTCTTTTTTTGCCTGCCCGAAAACCTTAGACAGACTCGGCATAAACAAACCGGTACGTAATCGACGTTTTCTCGGAGGGGCGAAGAACTGTAAATCCAACGTTCTTTTCGCCTTTTGCATGGCGATTGAACGCATCGACCATATGCGAAACAGGCTCAACGCAAACAAACTGTTGTTCCGGAGGATTGTAAACGACAAGGTATTTCAGGCATTCCGAATGCTCGACCGTTAGACTGGCGCCATCGGCCCAAACGACCTTGGGCGATCCTTCAAACGGCTCGTAGCATTGATCGATAAAAATCTTGTCCAGAAGACAACCGCTCCGCAGATCCCATTCTTTTGGAATATCGTTCGTGTGCATCGTCGGCATGGCATGTTCATCCGAAAACCAAACGCCTCGAGCGTCGGCAAATAGCTTTGTCCCTTCCGAACGGAAAATATAAGGATGAAAGCCAAGGCCATAAGGCATAGTTCCATCGCCCTCATTGGTGAGGGACAGGGTGATTGTGAGCCCATCAGGATTGAGGGAGAAAAGTTGTTCCGCAGAAAACGCAAAGGGCCAGTTCAAATCGGACGCATGTCTGAGGGTCAAACGGCATGCGTCTTTCGCTTGTTCATCAAGCGCCCAGGAACGTTGCCAGCCGACGCCATGCAAAACATGAGGGTTATCGCCAACATTCAGAGGTAAATCATAGGCCTTTCCTTCGAAATTTATGCGCCCATGATCGATCCTGTTCGAGTAAGGAACGAGCGGCCAGCAACCGAGATCGTCAGGAGCCGTATAAACGGCCTTACCCTCGACGACGGGACGGAACAGCGGACGAACAGTTTTTTGCCCGTCCATAAGGTCGAAACGCGCAACCGCCCCCGCAACTTCAGGCCAGATTTCAAGGCTAAACTTCTCGTTTCTCAAAGAAACCCGCGTTTTAGGCGGGGCGAATCCGGAAAAAGCGGCCATGCGGAATCTCCCTGAAAAAGTGAAGGGCTTAAAAAGCCCGCGCGAAACTATGCAGCCGCCTGCTCTTCAAGAAAAGGGCTAAGCTCCTCGAAAAAACGGAGGCTGGCCTCGACCCAGCTTTCGATATCGGCGCCGGTGGACGAAAGAACGCTGCCGTCGCGATGCTGCGGATCGGCGGAAAGCTCGATCTGGGCGGCTTTAAGCTCGCCTTCGCGTTCGACGGGCGCAGCAATCGTTAGACCTGCGCTTTTGGGCGAAAGCGCAAGGAGAATCGCGCCATCGCCGATCACCGAGATCGGTTTGTTGGCTTCAAGAAAATGATTCACGATGCGGCGCGTATGGGGATTTTCCTTCAATTTGGCGATGCCGCGTTCGCCGCCGATAAGGACAAGCGCGTCGAAATCCGAACCGAGCGCCGAGCCTAAGGGCGCATCGACCGTGAAATAATGGCCCCAGTTATTGTCCTGCCATCCATTCACGAGCCCTTGTTCAGGGGCGATAATTTTGTGGGGTGCTTTTGCTTTTGTCAGAGCCCGCTGCATGGCGGTCATTTGGTTTTCATCGAAGCCGTTGGCGGCTAAAAGGGCGACGCTTTTTTCATTCAGCGCAATTGTCATACTGTTTTATCTCCTGCACGTTCTTATAACAGGGAACGCCGCCCGAAAAAGGGCGTCTTGGCGCTTCCCAGCTTTTTGTGATGAGCTGTTATGGCACAACTTCCTCTTCGATGGGAATGTGATTTTTACTTTCTTAATGCAAAATCTGCGCTATGCTTAACACTGTTTTTGTAGTGTTGCATGAAAGCTGCAAAAGAGGAGCGTTCCGCCTATCGGCGAATCGCTTTCTATCCCTCATACGAAGATGGTAAATACGCCCATGCGAATGTGGGAAGTTGAAGATAACAAGGCCGCGCCGTCGAATCTTGTTCGCGAACAGGATTTCATTTTGTCCATCCGCCGCTTTCACAGGCTTGGCGTTCAGCGGCTCGTCGTCAATATCACGTTATCCGCCATCGATGCGGATTATCGCGGGCGCGGTCCTCTTGAGGAAGTTCAGCAGCGCCTTCAAACTTTCATCGAATCCACGGGCGGTTCCTATGCCGAGATGTCTTCCGGCGACGTTTTCCTGATGTGGCCGGAAAGTCCGGCTGCGCGCCAGTTTCCCGATCAGATTATGAAGATCGTCCTTCCCGAGGGCGGGACGGATGAGGATAACGTAAAATTCCGTTTTGTTTTTCGCCTTCCCGAAGATTACGGCCAACTTCGCGAACGCGCGAACGATTATATCGAAGCCTCGCGTACGGCGGCGACGGAACAGAAAGCCAGCGGCGCGGCCCAGGCGCTTCAAGACGAATCCGTCAGAGGGCCCCTGACCTCATGGACCGTCTATCAGATTCAGAAGCTTCTCAACGACATCAGCATTCGCAGCCATATCCGGCGCCAACCCGTGTATGCGCGGGATCACAACGGAAAATGGGCTCCGCTGTGGGACGAGTGCTTTGTCGCGCTGAACGAGTTGCACAGAACCTATTTTCCCAAGCTTGAGTTCGAAACGCCGAACCATCTGTTTTTGGAAATGTGCCAATCCCTCGACCGGCGCTTGATAACGGGATTGACCCGCAATTACGAATTGATCAAGGGCCAGAAGCTCAGCCTCAATCTTTCGGTCATGTCGGTGGTCGAGGCGGCCTTTACGCATTTCTCGCGCATGCTGCCGATCACCGAACACAATCTCATCGGTTTCGAGGTTCATGTCGGCGATTTGTTTCAGGATATCGACCTGACGCTCAACGCCCTCGCGACGATCCGCCGCGAAGGATTCAAGGTCGGCCTCGACGGCATTACCCCCGACATGCTGCCCTATATCAATTTTCCGCTGTTCAACGTGGATTTCTTCAAGATCAACGCCAGCAAAGCCCATGCAGGGGAGTTGGGAACGCCCACGGCGCGCAAAATCATTGCCAGCCTTCCGCTGGACAAGATCGTCTTTTTCCATTGCGACAGCGCGCCCGCCCTCGTCGCCGGAACCGAGCTTGGAGTCAAAATGTTCCAAGGCTGGCTGATCGACGACAGCGCGAAGGAAGAAGAAGGAAAGGTTTGAGGCGACGCATGCGTTGGAGGGATTTGTAAAAACGCTCCTGACCGTCGCGTTTTGTGAACCCCAAGGGGTTCAAATACTTCACCAATTACCATTAAAAAAAGCCCCTAAAGGGGCTTGGAGGGATTTGTAAAAACGCGCTTGAAGCGCGTTTTTATCCTACGGCTTCGCCTTCGGACTTCGCTCGGCCTTTGGCCTCGCTACGCGCAAAACGCTCCTGACCGTCGCGTTTTGTGAACCCCAAGGGGTTCAAATACTTCACCAATCACCATTAAAAAAAGCCCCTAAAGGGGCTTTTTTTAATGGTGCCGTTGGAGGGATTTGAACCCCCGACCTTGGCTTTACGAAAGCCCTGCTCTACCGCTGAGCTACAACGGCCCTTGGCGCAAAAGAACGCGCCGCGAACCCGTTGCTCTTAAAGGTTTTGGCCTTCTCCGTCAACAGGTTCAGGGAAAAAATTGAGCGTTAGCGGCGAAAGATAGTTTAAAAACGAGCGCGCGGTTGATTCCCATGAAAATTTAGCGGCAAAAGCCTTAATGGCGGGCGGATCGCGGGGAAGCAAAAGGGCGCGATCCACGGCCTTTTGAAGGTCCCGATCAATCGCGACAAAACGGGAGGACTCCGGATCCGCGAATACGTCCAAAGGCCCGGGCGCGGGATAACAAGCGCACCGCAAACCGGCGGCGCAGGCTTCAAGAAGGACAAGGCCGAACGTATCCGTTTTCGACGGAAAAACGAAAAGATCGGCATGCGCGTAATAAGGGCCAAGAGCGGCATTCGGCTTGCGCCCTAAAAAGGAAACGTCGGGATAGGCTTTTTTCCACCGCGCGAGATCCGGCCCGTCGCCGATCACGATTTTGGTGCCCTCTGTCTCAATCTTCAAAAAGGCGGGGAGATTCTTTTCGATCGCGACGCGCCCGACATAAAGCAGGATAGGCCGCGGCAAATCGCTGAAGGGATCCGCCGCAAACGCTCCCTGTTGAAAACGCGCCGCCGCCACGCCCAAAGGCCAGCGCCCGACGTTCGTAAAGCCGTGCGCGAGCAAATCCTTTTCAAGACTGAGCGTCGAAACGAGAACGGTTCGCGCGGGCTTATGAAAAAAGCGGAGCCATTGATAGCCGAGAGAAACGATAAGAGGGCGCAGGATACGCGGAAGGCGCGCCGCCGCATATTCGGGAAAACGCGTGTGAAGCGCCGTCGTAAACGGGATCTTGCGCAGCATGCAAAGCTTGCGCGCGGTCCAACCCAAGGGGCCTTCCGTCGCGATATGAACCGCTTCGGGTTGAAAATCGGAAACTATTTTCCTCAGCCTGCCTTCGGATAAAAACTCGAGCGGGATCGAGCGATACCCCGGCATCGACACGCAAAAAAAGCGATGTTGATCGGGGCCGACGACGCGCACCTCATGCCCCGCGCGTTCAAGATAGGGCAAAATCTCACGAAGCGCGCGAACGACGCCGTTCGTCTGCGGAAGCCAGGCATCCGTGACGATCAGAATCTTCATACAAGCTCGCCTTGTTTTTCATACGCCTCAAGAAGCCTCTTCTTATCCTTGACCCAGTTGACGATCGACAGGTTTCCGTCGAAATCCTCGACAAGCGCCGTGCAGGATTCGACCCAATCGCCGTCGTTCGCGTAAAGAACGCTGTCGATCATGCGCATTTCGGCATAATGAATATGCCCGCATACGACGCCGTCGACATGATGACGCCGCGCCTCTTCGGCAATAAATTTTTCATAGGATCCAATATATTCGACGGCGTTCTTGACCCTGTTTTTCAGATAGGCCGAAAGCGACCAATAGGAAAAACCGAGTTTGCGCCGGATATAGTTGAACCACGTATTGACGCTGAGCGCGAAGGTATAGGCGGCGTCGCCCAGTTTCGCGAGCCATTTGGCGTAGGTCATGACGGCGTCGTATTTATCGCCGTGCAAGACCATCAGGCGCTTTCCGGCCGCCGTCACGTGGATGGCCTCGTCCGCGACATAGACGCCGCCAAAATAAAGCCCGCAAAAATCGCGGGCCGCTTCGTCATGATTGCCGGGAAGAAAGAAAACTTTCGCCCCCTTGCGCGCACGTCGCATGATTTTTTGGACCACGTCGTTGTGTTTTTGCGGCCAGTACCATCTTTTGCGCAGCTGCCAGCCATCGACGATATCGCCGACAAGATAGAGAAAATCGGATTCCGTATGCTTCAAAAAGTCGATCATCTGGTCGGCCTGACATCCATGCGTCCCCAAATGGATGTCGGAAATCCATATCGTGCGGTATTTCAAAACGCCGGCATCCTCGCCTGAATCCGGATCGATGATGCGGTTCGCCCTTCTTTCAATACGGGGATGTTTTTCACTCATGCCCTAAACCCCTGCGACAGTCATTTCTTCGACGCGGAGCGTCGGGGAATCGAAACCATATTCGAAAGCAAGATCGGACCCCGCCGCGATATGCCGGAACATATCGCGCATATTGCCCGCAATCGTCATTTCGTTGACGGGAAAGGCAAGAACGCCGTCTTCGATCCAAAAACCGCTCGCGGCCTGGCTGTAATCGCCCGTAACGCCGTTGACGCCCATGCCCATGAGCGCGGTGACATAAAAGCCCTGCTTAATGTCCTTGATAAGATCCGCGGGCGTCGACGATCCGGCTTCGATGTACAAATTGCTGGGCGACGGCGAAGGCGGGCCGCCAACGCCCCTGCCCGCATGACCCGTCGTTTGCAGGCCGAGCTGGCGCGCGGAGCGCAGATCGAGAAACCAGCTTTTCAAAACGCCTTTTTCGACGATCGCCATACGCTTCGGCATGATGCCCTCGCCGTCGAAAAGGCGCGAGCGAAGGCCGCGCTGACGGAACGGATCGTCGATGATCGTGATGGCGTCGGCGAAAACGGCCTTGCCGAGATAATCCTTCAAAAAGCTCGTTCCGCGCGCGATGCTGGCGCCCGAAACGGCGGACGCAAAATTGTGCAAAAGTCCCGACGCTTCGCGCGGATCGAAGACGACCGGAACCTGCGCCGACGGCATTTTCCGCTGTTTCAACTGTTTGACCGTGCGCTCGCCCGCGCGACGTCCGATCAAGGAAGCGTCCGGAAGATCGGATTGAAAAACGCGCGAGGCAAAATCGTAATCCGTCACCATTTCCGTGTCCGACCCTGCGATAACGGACGCGCCTATACCGTAAGAGGTGCGGCGATAGCTTCCCGAAAAACCGTTTGAGGCCGTCATGAGGATCGTCGTGTTTCCGGCGCTTGCGCTCGTGCTGTCGACCAGCGTGACGCCGGGAACGGCGCGCGCGGCGTCTTCGGCCTCGCGGGCGCGGGCGAGCAAAACCTCCGGCAAGAGGTCAAAATCGTCCGCAAGTTCAAGAGAAGGAAACGCGCGCGCAATCTCATCCGGCGCGGCCAATCCGCAATACGGATCCTCCGGCGCGACGCGGGCCATGGCCACGGCCCGCGCGACAAGATCCTCCAATGTCGAAGCGCGCCGATCCGTCGAAGCGACGGAGGCTTGTTTCTTGCCGACAAAAACGCGAAGCCCCAAATCGGCGGCATCGGCTTGTTCGAGAGATTCCGTTTTGCCGAGGCGCCAGCTCACCGAAAGCGCCGTGCCGTCGATCGCCACGGCTTCGGCCTCATCGGCCCCCGCGCGCTTCGCTTTTGCAACCAGATCCTTGAGAAGATTGAGGCGATCGTCCGTGTCTTTATTCATCGTTTCACGCCTGAATCAGATGATCGAGGATCGACTGCACGATCCGGAAACCGTTCGTCGTCAGGATCGATTCCGGATGAAACTGGACGCCGACGAAATGCGGGCCGCGCAAGGCATGGATCTCGCCGGAAAATTCGTCGCAACTGATTTCGATACCGCGATCCTTGCCGTCCACCTTGCCCGTAAAGGTATTATAGAAGCCAACCCACTCTTTGACGCCCCAAAGATCGATCAGTTCCTGCGCGCCCTGAAACGGTTTTTTCTTTTTGGCGAGTTGAAGGCCAAGCTCGCCGCAAAGAATCTGGTGTCCAAGACAGATGCACAACAAGGGCGTCTTCGCGTCCAGATAATGACGGCAAAAACCGCGCGCGCGCGCCATTTTGGGATCCGCCTGGTCGCGCGGATCGCCGGGCCCCGGGCCAAGCACGAGAAGATCGGCCTTCGTTGCCTTCGGATCGAAGGCGTCGTGACGGATGATTTGAGCCTCCATCCCGAGCGCGCGGATCATGTGTCTCAGCATGCGCGTGAAGCTGTCTTCGTTATCGATGATGACGGCTTTTTTGCCTTTGAGTTTCGGAATGGCGGCATGGCCGAAGCTTTGGTCTTCGATCCAGAAGCGCGAAAGACGCGCGTTCCGCGCCGCAAGCGCGATCAGAATATCTTCGTTGTAGGTTTCGGCCCCAAGGCGATAAACGGGCGCGTTGCCGCCCGTTTTTGCTCCCAAAGCGGATAAAAGCCCGCCCGATTTTGCGTATGTCTCGGCCAATTCGTCGGCGGGCTTGGAATCCCGAACGATGGTCACGCCGACGCCGATCTGAAGATTGCCTTGAAGGTCGATTTCCGCCGTGCGGATCGTGATGGGCGAATCCAGCGTGTCCTCGCCTTCCGCGTCGCGCCCGAGAAGCGCCAGGGCGCTCCCGTAATAGCTTCGCGTTTCAGGATCATGCCGGTACAAAACGCGGCATGCGTTTTCGATGGGGCTTCCAACCACCGTCGCGGCGAACATGCTGGCGCGTAAAATGTCGATCACGTCGCGCTTGCTTTGCCCCGCAAGCACATATTCGGAATGGATGAGCTTCGACATTTCCTTGAGAAGCGGCCCGACGACCTGCCCGCCGTCGCTGCAAAGCTCGGCCATCATCTTAAGCTCTTCGTCCACGACCATCAGAAGCTCGAAACTTTCCTTCGGGTCTTTCAGAAAAGCGTGAAGCGCGGGAAAGATCGACGCACGGCCATGCTCCATCTTGCGAAGCGTCCCGCTGATCGGATTCATCTTTACGCTGCCCTTCGCGGCGCTGATATGCCGCTCGGGCGTCGCGCCGATGAAGAAACGGTCGCCCGTGTAATAGAGATACGTCCAATAGGTGCCGTATTCGTTTTCAAGAAGCCGCCGATAGCAACCCAACGCCTTGCGCATCGAAAAGCCGACGATCCTGTCGCGATAGCGGCGCGGGAGAACGAAGTTACAACCCTCGCCTTCGCCTATTTCCTCCGTCATGATCCGTTGCACGGCAGCGCAATAGGCTTCGTCGTCCGGCACGTATTTGCCGGGGCCTTCCAGATCGACGGAATCCTCAGGCAGAGATTTGATCAAAAGATCGAGATCGAAGCTTTCCTGCTTTTCAACGACGAGCGTCAGGATTTTTTCGTCGTTATGATGCGCGACAAATCCGAGTTCCTCGACCTGACGAAAGGGGAGAATGCTGAGCGTATCGAAAACTTCTTCCTTTTGCCCCGACATTCCCTTCTTGCGGGGGATCTGATCGAGCCGGTCGAAACTTTTCATGTTTCCCGATAGGGAGATGATTTTTTCTTCGGCCCGACGTTTAATCAGGCAAAACGGCTTCGACACATCGATAAGATCAGACATTACAGTCCCCCGCAGGCCGCCGGATCCTTTGATTCGGCCTCTTCCGCCTACACACGGGTACCGTGATAGCAATCTTCGAAAGCTTCGAAAAGAGAAGATCTTCGAAGACGAGCCGCGCATTATTCTTTCAAATCACGGCCTTGTGGCTTAGGGACAGACCTTGAAACGCGCCCCCGCTCCCTTCCCGAAAGCTTTGATGGCCGACAAGATTTCCCTAAATAATTCTTAAGAAACAACTTTCGCAATAAAACGCGCTTTTTGCATTTATTCTTGCGAAGTTTGCGATTTGTTAAACTGCGGGGGTATAAAACTTCGCCCAGAACGAGATTGACGCCGCTCATGGCGACAAGAAACGCAGGCTTGCACGAAGCCTTCTCTTACACCGGGAGATTATAAAATGACATGTTGTGATGGAAATTCGTCTCAGTGGCTGGCTGGGAAAAAGGGTCTCGTCGTTGGCGTGGCCAATGACAAATCGATCGCTTGGGGTTGCGCCAAGGCGTTCAGCGCTATGGGCGCGGAACTTGCGATGACCTATCAGAACGAAAAAACGAAGACTTACACGGAACCGCTGACCCAGCAGATCAACACGGGACTCTTTCTACCTTGCGACGTGCAGGCCGCGGGTTCGCTCGAAGCGGTGTTCGAAGCCATCCAAAAGAAATGGGGCAAGCTGGACTTCCTTCTTCATGCGATCGCCTTCGCGCCGATGAACGACCTGCACGGCCGCGTCACGGATTGCAGCCGCGACGGCTTCTTGCAGGCGATGGATATTTCCTGCCATTCCTTCATCCGCATGGCCAAATTGGCCGAGCCCTTGATGACCGACGGCGGCAGCTTGCTGACTTTGACCTATAACGGTTCGCAGCAAGTCGTGCACGATTACAATTGCATGGGCCCCGTCAAAGCGGCTTTGGAATCCACGATGCGTTATCTCGCGGCCGAACTTGGGCCGAAGAATATCCGCGTCAACGCCGTCTCGCCCGGGCCGATTTCGACCCGCGCCGGTTCGGGAATCAAGGATTTCAACGCCTTGTTGGACGAGAAAGAAAAAGCGTCGCCGCTCCGCCATCTTTCAACACAGGAAGATATCGGTTGGACGACGGCCTTTTTGGCTAGCGACAAAGCCCGTAGCACAACCGGCACAGTCGCTTATGTCGATTGCGGCGTAAGCGTTTTAGGATAAACGGGTTTGTGAATGAACAAAAAGGCGCTGTAGGTATTTCCTGCAGCGCCTTCTATGCTTGGTTTGTTAAAGTTTTCGCGGAATTTCGTTTACGAAATGTCAACATAGCAAACCCATAATTTTGGCTCCCTCCCCGCTTCGGCCCGAAGCAAAAAAACAACACGGTGACAGGAATGAACGACAACGAAACGACCGAATACCTCGAAAACATCACCCACGACGAGCTTACGGTCGGGCGCACAGCCAGCCTGACGCGGACGCTTACGAAGGAAGACATCCTGTTGTTTGCGACCGTTTCGGGGGACGTCAATCCCGCGCATATGGACGAAGCCTATGCGAACTCCACGATGTTTCACGGCATCATCGGCCATGGCATGTTTTTGGGCGGCCTTATTTCCACGGTGTTGGGCACGATCATGCCGGGCCCGGGCACGATTTATTTAGGGCAGGAATTAAAATTCAAAGCGCCCATTCGCGTCGGCGATAAAATCACCGTCATCTTGACCGTCAAGTCCAGGCGCGAAGACAAGCCGATCGTCACCTTTGATTGCCAATGCGTCAATCAGGCGGGCGATGTGACCTTGGAGGGCACGGCGACGGTCTTGGCGCCGAAAGAGAAAATACGTCAACAACGCACGGCCATGCCCGAAGTCGAGATCCGGACCTATGACCGGTATCAGTCCATCATGCAGACCGGCCGCGATTTGCCGCCGGTCAACACGGCCGTCGTCCACGCTGTTAAACCGCACGTTCTGGAAGCGGTCGCGGACGCGACGCGCCAGAATTTGATCGTCCCCGTGCTGATCGGGCCGACCGCGCGCATCATCGAAGCGGCCGAGACGGCGAAGGTCGACATATCCCAATGGCGCCTGATCGACACCAAGCACAGTTATGCCTCGGCGCTCAAGGCGGCCGAATTGGCCGCAAGCGGCGAAGCGCAAGCCATGATGAAAGGCGCCATTCATACCTCGGAGTTGTTGGCGGCGATTACACCCACGGAATCGCTTTTGCACACAGGCCGTTATTTCTCGCATACCTATGTGATGGACGTTCCAGGCTATCATAAGATGCTGTTTGTCTCGGATGCCGTTGTCAATATCGAGCCGGATCTGGAAACGAAGGCGGATATTTGCCAAAACGCGATCGATCTTTGGCGCCTCCTCTATGGCAAGGACAAGCTGCCGAAAGTCGCCATCCTGGCTTCCGTCGAGCAAACAATGTCGAAATTGCCGACGACCGTAAGCGCCGCCGCTTTGAGTAAAATGGCGGAACGCGGGCAAATCACGAACGCGATCGTCGACGGCCCCTTGGCGCTCGACAACGCGCTCAGCAAACAAGCCGCCGCCGAAAACGGCATCCATTCGGACGTCGCGGGCGATACCGATATCTTGATCGCGCCGAACATGGAAGCCGCCAACATTTTGGCGCGACGGTTAAACTTCCTCGGCCACAGCGATGCGGCGGGTATTATTCTCGGCGCGCGCGTGCCGATCATCGTGCCGCGCCCGACGGACAATCTGCGGACGCGCTTGTTCTCTTGTTCGCTGGCAGTCTTTCTCGCCGACGAGCAACGCAAAAATGAATCCTCAGAGCGCAGAGAACAAGCCAGGGTTAAAGGCCGTTTTTTCGAGATTTAGGGCTTGGGAAGAAATAAACGATGTAAAAAGGCTCCTCGCCGATTTCATCGAACCTCCTTCTCGGGCTTAGGATCCCGCCCCTAAACCCACAGTCAAAATAAAAGAGGCCCAAAGGCCTCTTTTATTTTGGCGACGGAGGGATTCGTATTTAGCAAGTTACAAGCTGTATTTAAAGAAAAAACAAATCCCCTTTTTCTCCACTTACCCCTATCCCAACCCTTGAAAAACACTTCTTAAAAATCGAGGGTTAGAATCCTTGATTTCAAAAAAGCGTTATACGATATCTACAAAATCAAGTTATCCGACAAGGCTGAAAGCGTTTAGCTGATCGGGCTGCAAAAAAATACACTCGATTGATCGACTTGTAAACCTGCCGCAAAAAAAGCAAAATAGATCGACAAGATTGATCCCAGTTTGAGGCCGAAGGCGGAAATGAATCAAGACCTGATCATGTGCCTTGCCATAAACGCAGCGTTTGTACTCTGCGGGGGCTTTTACATGTTAAAAGAGGATGGCTATCTCACAGGGTTGCGTAAACCATTTCGGCCAGCCCCGCTTCCCAAGTGCGTCTCTATTTCAACAAAATCAGACAATGCAGGCTCAGAAAAATCGATCCCGGCAGTATCCAGCGCCAGCCAATTTTCTCTTGTGCCTTAATTTTCCCATTAAAGGAGTGTGTTTTCAAGGAATGGTATTGCAATACAACCCATTAGGCCCATTACTGAAGTCGTGAAAATATTAATTATCAATTAACTTGCTTGAGGTGGTTGGGATTGCGGCGTAATATAACGCATCTCGAACGAGGAGATACCCAAGTGGCAGGAAGCACAATTCAAAGTTTGTATACGCTAGCATGGGTAGCCATGGTTGGCGGCGCTTGCGCATATGGCCTTAACGAGATTCGAAAGTCCCTTAAAGACAGACCTCATTTTCCAACACGCCCTGAGAAAAATGAGAAGGCGTGCTCGAAAACGCCTGTATTAGATCAGGCCGTTCATGATTTGAAACTATGACGGCTTGCTGTCGTTTCTCTTAATTTTATTGATAATCTTTCTCACAACCGCTTTAGGCTTTTTGGCAATTTGCTGTGTAGCTAACGCGGCATGTTTGCAAAAGACTTCTTTCGCTTTTTTCATCCGCTTCGTTGTTGCTATGTCTGCAGATTGTAGCGCAATAAAACCCCTGATGATTCTTCCGGTCGCTACATCAGCCGCCTTTTCCCACAACTCCCGGATGTTTTCACGAAAATGATAACCGATCCCAATTGTGGCGACACTCACAGCCGCCGCCTTGGCTGCATCGTCATCGCCGGGACGAAATAGCTTGGTAAGGACGCCTGCTGCGGATGGAAAAAGTATAGATAAGGAGAAAAACGACAAAAGATTGAACGCTTTTTTCTCTTCGACCGCTGCGCTCTCTTTTCTTTTTTTATCAAGCCTCGCATCAAAAATGCGCGCCTCGGAAATTAGCTTCTCGCAACTGTCGCTTGATATTGTCCATCGTGGATCTTGCGAAAGCGCGGGATCATTCTTTTTCATAAGATCCAAAGAATTGCGAAGAGAAATCAGCAACTGCTCATCATTATGTAGGACCTCTTGGAGTTTTCGAATGTCCTCAGCCTTGTGCCCTTCGTCGATGAAGATCAATACCTCGTTGCTTTTTTTGTTTAGATCTTCCCTCTTTGCTTCGAGAAAAGTCTCGGCTTGCGAAAGAGTAAGGATCTCTGAAACCGCAGGAGATTTTTCTTGCTTATTCGTCATTAATCCCATCCAAAGTATATTCGAAAACTATGGACATATCTTACAAGATTAGAACGAAAGTAATTAGTAAAATCAATGGTTTACAATATATTAACCCATTTCTCAAAACGCAAGGCATCGCGTTCTTAATAATAAGAAAAACGGTCTTTGCTTTATGGAACGTTAAAATAAAAGTGTGGATGCGGCCCACCGGATTGTTGCTATTTTTCGCCCATGTGGGATTTTTCCTTGATTTGAGTCCTCGTCTGCATATACGCTTTCATCATTGAGAAATGGACGCCCGGGCGAATTACTTCCGCACTGGGCCCTTTCAACGGTTTTCCCACGTCGTTTCCCGTTGATGGAAGATGCCAAAATCTTCCATGTTAGGCTGTTGCGCACGATTCAAGCAGCCTTCGTCATTTAAGCTCCCTTCGCTGTCTTTCATATACCACCGCCCTTACCCCCAATGGGGTAAGCTGTGACGGGAGGTTGCGAGACAGTATAGCACGCTAAAGCCCAATAAAAACTGGATTTTTCGGCACTTTCGGGGGCTGTGTGGGATGAAGGGAAACAGGTAAATGGCGGAGACGGAGGGATTCGAACCCTCGATACAGCTTTAGGGCCGTATAACGGTTTAGCAAACCGTCGCCTTCAGCCTCTCGGCCACGTCTCCGCATTTCAGAACCTTCAGCTATAATCTCGAAAGCTCGGGTGCTTCTATAGCTTGCTTCCGTCTTTGATCAAACAAAATTTTATTCCCCGTTTTTCTTGCAATAGAAACGAAGAAAAACCGTTTTTGCAGATCCTCAATAGCTTCAGGCAAGAAAGAAAACCAGAGGAGCCTTAATGCCCGCGCATGTTTGGTTAACCATTCATTGCGATTCGTTAACCTAGATTTAGGCTACGGCCCTCCGCCTCATTAGCTATAGGAATAAACGATGTCCGGCCTTTCAAAATCCAAAGCCCTCCTAACCGGAAAAGAACGCCCTTGGAGCGACGAAGAAATCATCGTCACCAAGACCAATCTCAAGGGCCAGATCACCTACGCCAACGAGGTTTTTCAGCGCGTCTCGCTTCTTCATGAGAAAGATGTCCTTGGCAAACCGCATAACATCATCCGGCATCCCTTCATGCCGCGCTGCATCTTTAAACTTCTCTGGGAGACGGTCGAGTCGAAGCGCGAGATTTTCGCCTATGTCATCAACAGAGCGACGAACGGCGATCATTACTGGGTTTTTGCCCACGTCACGCCAAGTTTCGATATGAGCGGCAATCTTCTCGGCTTTCATTCCAATCGCCGCAAACCGAACCCCAATCAGGTTCAGCAGATCAAGGCCCTCTATGAAGCCCTTAATAAAGAAGAAGATGGCCGCGATTCGCCGAAAGACGGCTTGGAAGCCTCGTATAAATTGTTGACGGAAACCCTTCGTAAAGCAGGAAAAACCTATGACGAGTATATCTTCTCCATCTAATCTGCGCCGCCTCTCCTTTGCCCTTTTGATCTTGTCCGCCGTTCGCGCCTTTGTGCAAGATCCCCCTTTGCTCGCCTATGCGTTGGATGGTTTTCTCTTTCTCGGCATCGCGGCGATTCTTTACGGTCTGGGCGCTCTCGACGCTCTTTTGGATAAAATCTCGACCTTCGCCGAAAAATTCAGCGAGGGCGATTTCGAAGCCCGCATCACGAATCTTCCCGAACAAGGGAAGCTTGCGGCGCTTTGCCTTCGCGTGAACCGCGTCGCGGATTTGACCGACGCTTTCGTTCGCGAAGTCCGCCATTCCATGGAACATGTCAGCGAAGGACGTTATTTTCGCAAGGTTCTTGAACGCGGCTTGCCCGCGAGTTTCAAGGTCAGTTCGCAAGTCTTGAACAAGGTTACGCGCGCCACGGAAGAACGGGTCGGACGGTTTCAGGTTCACACGAACGCTTTTGAAAAAAGCGTCGACGGCGTTATCCGGAAACTTTCAAGCGAAGCGCAGGATTTGCATCACGCGGCTTCGAGCATGACCGAGACCGCCAATCTGACGAGCCAGCGTTCCGCGGGTTCGGCCCAGGCCGCGAACCAGGCGACGCAAAACGTTCAAAACGTCGCGTCGGCCGCCGAAGAACTTGCCGCCTCTATCGCCGAAATCAGCCGCCAGGTCGATAATTCTTCGTCGCAAACCGCGGCGGCCTCTTTGCAGGCCAAGGAAACGGATAAGCTCGTCAAGAGCCTGAGCGAGGCCGCGCAAAAGGTCGGCGACGTCGTGAAGCTTATCAACGATATCGCGGCCCAAACCAATCTTCTTGCGCTCAACGCCACGATCGAGGCGGCGCGCGCGGGCGAAGCCGGAAAAGGATTTGCCGTCGTTGCGAACGAGGTCAAAGCCCTCGCCTCGCAAACGACCAAAGCGACGGAAGAAATCGTCCTTCAGATCAACACGATGCAGACGGAAACGGCGAAAGCCGTCGCCGCCGTTCAGGATATCGCGTCCAAAATCAATCAGGTCAACGAAATCTCGGGCAGCATCGCGTCGGCCGTCAATGAACAAAAAATAGCGACGCAAGAAATTGCCAAAAACATACAACAAGCTGCGACAAGCACGGATCAGGTCACGGACGATATTCGCGAGGTCAGCAACGCCGCGACAAAGACCAACGAGACGTCGATGATGGTTTCGAATGTCGCCCAAGGTTTTGCGGAGGAATCGAGCTTTCTTCAAAAAGAAGTCGTCAATTTCCTCAATGTCGTTAGGGAAAAATAAACGAAGTTTTCGTGGCGCTTGACCGATTCTTAACCCTCTTCTGTTAGGATCGTGTCCTCGTTTCTGCGAACAACTTGCCGAGGCGCGATGGACGCTCATTTGACACCCCAGCTCATTCTTGAGCGCATGCCTGCGAAGGCGGCGCATTTTCGCATCGCGCAAAGCACGCGGCAGACGCGCGAGAAATTGCGCATTTTGGTCGTCGAGGATCAGCTTTTCTCGCAAAAAATCCTGTTGGAGCTTCTTCATCACGATTACATCGTCGATGTGGCTTCGGGCTCCAAGGAAGGGCTAAACCTTTATCTTGAACACGCGCCCGACATCGCTTTCCTCGACATCGAAATGGACGGCGAGAACGGACACACCCTCGCCCGCTTTTTAAAAACGCTCGATCCGGCCGCCTACATCGTCATGGTCACCGGCAACAATTCGGTCGAAGACGTGGCCTTGGCCAAAAGCAACCATGTCGACGGCTTTGTCGTAAAACCCTACAACAAGCAAAAGATTCTTGCCTGCATCGAAACTTTTATCGCCACGAGAAGGCCTGGAAAAGGAACGCCATCATGACATCTCAGGCCGTCAATCTGGACAATCTGCGCGAAATGACGGGCGGCGACCCCGATCTCGAAAAAGAGCTTTTCACGGTCTATCTGGATTCCGCCGAGATCTGCCTCAACGCTTTGCGCGAAAGCTGCGGCGCAGGAGCCGAGGAGACATGGCGCACGCAAGCCCACGCGTGGAAAGGCATGAGCCTCAATCTCGGCGCCGATTTACTCGGTAAACTTTGCGCCGAAGCGCAAATGGGCAACACGGCCCCCGAAGACAAAAAGCGCGAACTTTTGCAATCTATTGAAGCCGCATACGCGGAGGTAAAAACATTCCTTCAAGCGCAAATTGCCGGTTCATAGATCCTCCATCATTTCCGCCACCCGCGCAGCCACAAGCTGCACATCGTTGAGCGGTTGATAGGCCCATTTCTCAAGCTTGCCGCGAAACGGACGGATAAGGCCGTCGTCGCGGAGCGCCTGATGGAAACGGCGGAATTTACCCGATCCCCCGGGAAGATCGATGACATGAACGGGCTTGCCGGTCGAGCAGGCTTCGGAGACCATATTTGTCGATTCGCACGTCACGATGATCGCCTCGGCCAGCCCCAACATTCCGTAATACGGGTTCGGGCCCGTCCCGTCCCAGATGAAACAGGGAATGTCTTTCAAGCCTTCCGCCAGGATCTTCGCGTTCGCGGCGCCCGTGCGGCGCGAGGTGGTTATCATAAGCCCCGCCCCCGTCGCCGTGACAAGATCCCGCAATTGCTGAACGAGCGTCGCCATCTCGCGCGGCGTCAATTGATAAACGGCGCTGCTTCCGCCGATGACGACGGCAACAAGCGGCTTTGGAAGGTGCGCGAACATGTCTTTGAAGGCCAAAGCTTCGCCGCGAATCTTTTCCGGCGTCGCGCGATGAAGGGAGCCCCGCGTGGTCATGACATTCGGCCCGACAAGCCCGTCATGGCGCGGCACCGCCAAAAGATCGAAATAGGAAGGATCGATCATCGGATTCTGGATCTGAACCGTAAAAGTGCGTGCAGAACCAAGACCCTTCGTCGCGCGTCGCGCGTAAAGCGACGCCATGACGCTGGCGCGGCCCGATGCGATAAGAAGATTGGGCCAAGGCGGCCCTATCGGATCGCCTTTTGAGGAAAAAGCATGGCTCAAGCCGCGCCGCAAGAAGGGCGAAAGCTGTTTCCATGGGGCGCGGAGCTTGATCCGCTTGACCACAGGCTCTAAACCGAGCGCCTCGGCGAGGCCAAGGCACTGGTTTTCCATGCCGACCGTACCGTCCGTAACGACCCAGCAGCTAATCCGGCTTTTTTCCGACATTTGTCTCGTTTCTCCCCTTTTCTCAAAAGGCTCTTTTCCGCATCCGACATCCATCGTATAAGCGGGAAAAGAAAATCGCCCTGCAAGAGATTACGGAAGATTTATGAAGCACGTCAAACTCGATCGCATCGACCTTCGAATTCTGCGCGAATTGCAGAAAGATGGGTGCATGACCAATGTCGATCTTGCGAAACTCGCCGGAATCTCGGCGCCGCCCTGTTTGCGTCGGGTTCGCGCTTTGGAAAAAAACGGCTATATCCGCGGCTATCATGCCGATGTGGCCGCCGACAAGATGGGTTTTGGCCTGACGGTCTTTATTCAAGTCGGCCTTGCGAACCACGCTGAATCGGATCTCAATCACTTCGCCAAAACCGTCGAGACATGGCCCATGGTTCGCGAATGCTATATGTTGTCCGGCGAAACCGATTTTATCCTGAAAGTCGTGGCGGAGGATTGGGAAGCTTTTCAAAGAATCCTGACGCAGGTGACAAGCGCCGCCAACGTCCTTCATGTGAAATCCGCCCCTGTCATGCGCCGTTGCAAATACGAACCCGGCATTCCGATCGACGAAAAAGTCGAAACGGCCGTCGATAAGAATGCGGGCAACGGGTAATTATTTCAAGTTCCTCGCGTCGTTTTCATGTGAAGGATTGACGGAAAGCCTGGTTCGCCGATCGCGAACGGTCGCAAGAATCGTCTCGATCCCGTCAAGCTCAACCAGCGTCGCGTTCGCCTGCTGCCAGTTCTGGCCGCGCAGGGCCTGCATCAGGCCGAGGATTCCCTGTTCCAACGCCTGTCCCGCTTTTTGCGCGACGCGATCGCATTCCTCAACGGCGGCGGCCGATTCAAGCTCCAAGTGAAGTTCGGCCACAAGGGGGTTCATCTCCGCAGCCGCTTCAAATTCTTTTTCATGCAAAGAAAGCCAATAGCGCCCGCGCTTCAAGGGGTCGCGCAAGATTTGGTAGGCGTCTTCAAGCGCCTGAAGCTGCTTTGCCGCATGCCCGCGCTCGCCAAGGCCGCGGATGGCGAAACGCCCCGGATCGAGCGTACGTTTCAGCGCCGCGTATTGCCTGTCCATCAGTTCCGTATCGATGTCGATCCTGCGCTCAAGCCCGAGCCGCGCAAAGTGATCCAGGCTCCGCACGGGTTGAATGGTTCCGCAATGGTGGCAAAACAAGGCGCGCATGGAAGTCGGCTTTTGGCAAAGCCAGCAGCGAACTTCTTGCGGGTCGCTGTTCGCGAGCGACGTGAAATCGACGACATTATCCATGAATTTTTCCTAAGCCGCAAAAGAGTGGGAAGAAAGCGCAGACGGATGCGTCTGCCGGTACAAAGAACCCCAGACGTCAAGACAGCGGCGAAGATCGGCGCCTTCCGTCTTCCATCCGAAGGAAAGGCGCAAAACCGTGGCCGCGACATTGTCCGAAAAACCCATCGCATGCAAAACGTGCGAAACGGGCGGCGTCTGTCCCGCGCGGAGCGATCCACCGCCGACGGCAATGCCCGCAAGATCGAAAGCCTTGACCTGAGCCTCGGTGCTGACGCCGTCCATCGCCACGCAAAGCGTGTTGGCGACCCTTGGCGCGCCCGATCCGATCACAAGCGCGTCGCGCCTTGCAATTTTCATCATTCCGGATTCAAGATCGTTGCGCCAACGATGCATCAACGGCATCAGGCGCAAATCGTCGATCGCCAATTGAGCCGCAAGACCGAAACCGACGATGCCCGCGACATTTTCGTTTCCTTCGCGCTCCATAAGGCGGCTCGCCTCGGCGCTGTCGGCCAGAATAAGGGCCCCGATACCTTGCGGGCCGCCCATTTTATGCGCCGACAGGGACAGCATATCGACCCCGAGCGTGCCGAAATCGACCGGAAGGCGCCCCGCCGCCTGCGCCGCGTCCGTCAGAACGCTGTGGCCGAAACGCTTGGCCATGGCGGCGAGTTCGGCGACGGGCTGAATGACGCCCGTTTGATTGTTCACCATCATCAAAACTACGAGCGCAGGCGCGGGCGACCGACAAAAAAGCTTTTCGGCTTCGCGTAAATCAACAAGCCCCGAAGGCAAAACGGGAATTATCAGCGCTTCCGGCGCTTCGGAAAGAAGATCGTGATGTTCGATGGCCGAGACGATCCGCGCCATCGCGCGCGAACGCAAAGCAAGCCTGTTAGCCTCGGCCCCGCCGCCCGTAAAAACGACTTGGGACGGATTTACGCCGACAAAAGCGGCGATTCGGGCGCGCGCCTCGTCGATCGCCTTGCGCGCGCTCCGCCCATAGCGATTGACGGAGGTCGGATTACAGGCGCGCTCCATCATCTCGACCATGGCCGCAAGAACGGCCGGTTTCATTGGCGTCGTGGCATTGTAATCCAGATAGATCATGCGCTTCCCTGCCAAAGGCTCCCGAAAAAGGATCGGGGCTCAGAATACCGCGAATCTGTCCGCATCGAAAAGAAAAAACGGGGGATATTTACCCTTAACGCGCCCCCATCTCTATAATTCCTTGAAAAACCTTCTTGAAATTGTCCCCTCGGACTGTGCTAGTATGCCCCCGCCTGCGATGAATGTTTCGCGCTTGCGAAACGCTCTTTCATTTCGATAGCGGGCCGTTCTTTGCTTTTCATAAATTGACCTAACGGGAAGAAAAAAATGCCTGAAGTTCTGTTCGCTGGCCCTGCTGGACGCTTGGAAGGTCGATACAGCCCGGGGAAATCCCCCACAGCCCCCATAGCCTTGATCCTTCATCCCCACCCTCAGCATGGCGGAACGATGAATAATAAGGTCGTTTATGGGCTTTTCAGCGCTTTTGCGGAACGCGATTTCGCGACGTTGCGCTTCAATTTCCGCGGCGTCGGGAAAAGTCAGGGCAGCTATGACCGCGGCGAAGGCGAGTTGAGCGATGCGGCAGCGGCCCTCGATTGGATGCAAACGCTCAACCCCAACGCGCGCAGCGTCTGGGTCGCCGGTTTTTCCTTTGGCGCCTGGATCGGAATGCAGCTTTTGATGCGCCGCCCCGAAATCGAATCCTTCATCTCCATCGCGCCGCCCGCGAATATGCTGGATTTCAGCTTTCTGGCCCCCTGTCCCGCTTCGGGCCAGATCATCCACGGCGATGCCGACGAAATCGTGCCGGAGCCGTTTGTCGCAAAGCTTGTGAACAAACTGTCGCATCAGCGCGGCGTGACGATCGATTATCGCGTCATTCCGGGGGCAAGCCATTTCTTCGGCGATCAGCTTGAGATCGTAACGGATTATGTCGAGGATTATCTGGATTTCGCGCTTCACCAGAAGCCGCTCCAGCAGCTTGCGATGACGGCCTAGCAGGCTGCCCTACACAGCGACCCTGAAGCAATTATAGACGGCAGCCGAGGCCAAAGCCTGTTGGACTTGGCCGTGCGCGCCCACGAGCAGAAAATCGCAGTGCGCTTTTTTGGCCGCGTCAAAGGCCTCCATAATCAGGGAAAGCGCCGTCGAATCAATGGATTTAAGCGATTTAAGATAAAATCTGACCTCACCGATGTGCTGATTGTCGCGCAGAACGCTCAAAAGATGATGAAACGCCCGCGAATCAAGGAAAGAAAAGGATCCTTCCATTTCAACATGCATCGTTCCAGGATCCGAGCGAAGAGCGTATCTCATCTTCTTACCTTAAGAATCGATTCTTGGTTATCGCGTAACATAATCTTCTCATTCAACGCCTTAACGACTTGTGTAAAAGCCTCATACACTGTGATGGCGCACACATTCGTCTATATGCTTTTTTCGAACTACAAGTAATTTTCTTTGTTCTACTGTAAATAATTGTCTTCTTCTAAATATATTCTTCTTTTCCTCAATTCCCACCCCATCCATAAGGCCATGATATCCCGGAATGGTTGTTAATTCTTTCATTAAATAATACTTTCACGCGATAAAGACCACTTTTCATCGTTAAGAATGTCTAAAGATTAGATAGAATACGATCTTTTACTATGTGTTAACTATACTTCTGTACTTTTTTCACCGTGATTACTTCAGATTTCTCTAATTAGTTTCATGATTGCGTGATAGGCTTCAATTGTACGGTAAGGAGAAACAAAAATGACAAAACACACCCCCCCTGCCCTTACGGAAGAAGAAGCCGTCAACCTGACGCGCAACGCCCTGTTGGTGGCCGGTCATGAGCTTGGCGAGAACGGCGACCATTGGCCCGTCGTGAAAGACACGATCTATCAAATCGCCCGCGATTGGGAAGAACTCAAGATCGAGCGCGCCGTCGATGCCGAGATGAAGATACATCTCTATGCCGAGCTGGATGCCGCCGAGAAAAAACTGAAAGACCTCGATCCGGCGATCCGCACGCGCGTGGCCCCAAAGCTTCGCGAATTGCGCGAAATCTACGACGCCTATTTCGAGACGGCCTACGTCGATGAACTTGTCCTTGAGGATATTCCGACCCCTGCCCATTTGCAGCGCGCGGAAGCGATCCTTGAAACATTGGAGGAAGAAAATGTCTGAACTTAAATCGTATAGATCTGGACTGACCGGCAAACTTATTGACATAGCGCGCGAAGGGGAAAACCGCGCCACGGCCCGCAAAGTTTTTGTTGGCGCGATCTCCCGTCATCTGGAACAAACTCCAGCCCTCGCAAAAATGGTTCCTAACGCTCTAGGTGTTGTTCAGGCAGGCTGGGAAAGCCGTCAAGCGGCATCCATTGCCCAGCACAGGCCAGTCGTGCAGCATAAAACAAACCTTCAGTTTAAGAGATAAGAACGCAAAATTAACCATTTACACTTTAATCTCCCTGTTGCGCTTACCCCTAAGATCGAAGATTATGGGTCGGCTTCAACAGGGAGTTTTTTATGCGCCGCTTTCTCGCAGGCTTTGCCGCCGTCGCCCTTCTCGCTTGCACCGTCGCGTGCACGCATCAAATCGCCGAGTTCTGGCGTCCGGTCAGCGAACCGAACATCCTCCTTTCGCAGGAAAAGGCGCAAGTGAAGCTCAATTACGATTTGAGCCAATGCAAATGCGGCATTTTTCCCACCAATACGCCGACGAATGAGCAGGCTTTCTACGATCCCGACAAACAACGGCTTATCGAAACGGGCGTGACGATTACGTCGAAAGAAGAAGGCGGCGATTGCGTTCAGCGGCCCAGCCTCGTCGTTGCCGAATGCATGCGTTCGCGCGGCTGGGAAATCACGAAATGCTCGGGCCGTATGCCGATCGCGGGCGGCGGCGCCCTTTGCGCAGGCGCGCCCGTCGACGACGATTGATTTTGATCGTTAGACTTCAGGCAAACCGCTTCAATATAACCCTCTCCCCTTGCGGGAGAGGATAGAAAACCTTAGTTTGCGAAGCAAAATTTAGGTTTTCTTGGTGAGGGGTATTCTTCCAGCGACCGCTTATTTACCCCTCACCAAGACCTCGTAAGCGCCGCTTCCTCCTACGCGCGAATCGCTTTGGAGGACAGGTCGCGGCGCAACTCGGTCTATCCTCTCCCTCAAGGGGAGAGGATAAGATCCTTTTGACAAACCAAAGCCGTCTTTAAAAGACGAAGGACACAAAACCATGATCCCCCGCTATTCCCGCCCCGAGATGACCAAGATTTGGGACGCCGACAACAAGCTTCGTATCTGGTTCGAGATTGAGGCTCATGCCTGCGACGCGCAGGCCGCGCTTGGCGTCATTCCGAAAGCGGCGGCGAAAAACGTTTGGAAAAAAGGGAAGTGGGATCTGGCCCGCATCGACGAGATCGAGAAGGTCACGCGCCACGACGTCTTGGCGTTTCTGACCAATCTCGCGGAATATGTAGGGCCGGATGCGCGTTTCGTGCACCAAGGCATGACGTCGAGCGATATTCTGGACACCACGCTTTCCGTTCAATTGAAACAGGCAGCCGATCTTCTTCTAAAAGACATCGACGATCTTTTGAAAATCTTGAAAAAGCGCGTCGAGGAAAATCTTGACGTTATCACCATCGGCAGAAGCCACGGCATTCATGCGGAGCCGACAAGCTTCGGCATCAAGCTGGCCAGCCACTATGCGGCTTTTCAACGCGCCAGAAAGCGCCTTATGGCCGCGCGCGAGGATATTGCGACCTGCGCCATTTCCGGCCCCGTTGGAAGCTTCGCGACCATCGATCCCGCCGTCGAGGCCTATGTCGCGAAGAAAATGGGACTTAAGATCGAACCGGTTTCCACCCAGATCATTCCGCGCGACCGTCACGCCATGTTCTTCGCGACGCTCGGCGTGATCGCAAGCTCGGTTGAAAATCTCGCGCTTGAAGTGCGCCATCTCCAGCGCAGCGAAGTTCGTGAAGCCGAAGAGCCCTTCGCCAAGGGCCAAAAAGGCTCAAGCGCCATGCCTCACAAACGCAATCCCATTTTATCCGAAAACCTGACGGGGCTTGCGCGCATCGTGCGATCCGCCGTCACGCCCGCGATGGAAAACGTGGCGCTTTGGCACGAGCGCGACATTTCGCACTCCTCCGTCGAGCGCATGATCGGGCCCGACGCGACTGTCACCTTGGATTTTGCGCTTGTTCGCCTGACCGGCCTTATGAAGGGGCTTGTGATCTATCGCGACCGGATCAAGGAAAATCTGGAATCGCTCGGCGGGCTTTATTTCTCGCAGCGCGTTTTGCTGGCGCTGACGCAGGCCGGCATGAGCCGCGAGGACGCCTATCACCTTGTCCAGTCGAACGCGATGAAAGTCTGGGACGACTTACAAAAAGGCAAAAACGGGGAAAGCCCTTCCCTTCCCGCCCAGCTTCGGCAAGATCCGACGATCCGCAAATATCTGTCGGTTAAAAAGCTGGAATCCTGTTTCGATCTCGGTTTCTACACGCGCCATGCGCGCGCGGTCTGGAAACGCGTTTTGGCGGGAAAATAACTCAAAAAAGTTTGAAGAGATAAATGACAGGGTGGGCGATTTAGGCCCCAACGGCGGCGATATAATCGGCCTCGCGCGCTTGTTTTTCGGCGGCGGCGACTTGCTGGGTCAGGTCGTCGGCTTCGTGCCATCGGCGTTCGAGAATCAGGGCATAATCCTCGCGCGCTTGGGCTTTATCCGATGGGGCGCTTGTGCACTGGCGGTATTCCTGGAACATTCGTTCCGTCCGCAATTCGAGATAAGGAAGGACTGTTTCGACTTCGAGCTTTTGGAATTCCTCAAGCGTAAGAACCTGCCGCACCATTTCGGCAAGGTAGGATCCATAGCGAGCTTGAAGCTCTTCGTAAGTCATTTTCTTTCCTTCACAGAAGAAGGATCAAGACATATAGAAGACTCTCACAGTACTATAAAAAGCGTGTTTTGTCAACGCTTTCACGAGGCAACGGCCTCGTCGTTTTCGCCTTCAAGGATCTGTTTCCGGAAGCCCGCCAAAAGAAGATCGTACTGGTGGCCCACATCGTGCGGCGTAATCCGCATGTCGTTGTTGACAAAATCTTCGACGACTTTGGAGATGAGGCGCGTATGGTGCGGCGTGTTAAGATCCGCCTCGAGAACTTCGTAGATATAAGATCTCGTGCGCGCTTCATCCAGCCCCATCTGCTCCGCGGCCCAGCGGCCAAGCTCCTTCGTCGCATGCGCGACGATCCGGAAATTCCGTTCTTCGTCCAGCTCAAACTTGCGTTCGAAAGCCTTTTCGCGCTCATCAAATTGTGTCATGGGCGTGTATTCCAGTTTGCGTTACAACATCAATCTCAGACGGATCCAGGCGCAATCGTAACCTGTAGCCCATCGAGATCGCGGTTAAAAATGATTTGGCAGGCAAGGCGCGAGTTTTCCGTCACTTCGAAAGCCCCATCGAGCATGCCGATTTCTTCTTCCGTGGGTTCGGGCAATTTATTCTTCCAAGCCGGATCGACATAGATATGGCAGCTGGCGCAGGCGCAGGATCCGCCACATTGCGCCAGAATCGAAATGCCGCCGTCGCGGATGATCTCCATGACGCTCCATTCCTCCGTGGCCTCAAGCTTATGCGTTTGGCCTTCCATATCGGTGCATAGAATGTGCATTGAGAGAAACCTCCCCCTCTTTGTTCTGATCGAAAGACTAGTCCGTTGTGCCGAGCTTCGTGTGCAAATTGCTCGACGACGTCGTGTATTGGAAACGATACCGCTTATCCGGATACACGTAAATAAACGCCTTTTTCGCCATCAGCGCCGCTTCGTGAAACCCAGATAGTATTAGCTTCATTTTACCAGGATAGGTACAAATATCGCCGATCGCGAAAAGCGATGGAATGTTCGTCTCAAAGCTCGCCGGATCGACCGGAATGAACTCGCCATCGAAAGTCGGCCCGAAATTCGCAACGGGGCCGAGTTTCATGGTAAGCCCGTAAAAAGCGAGCATGGCGTCGCATTCGATGTCGCGCTTTTCCTTGGCGTCGCTTTGAATCGTCAGCACCGCGATTTGCCCGTCCGCGCCCTTCACATCCGTGATATTGGCGATCACGAGATCCATTTTGCCTTCGGCGACCATTGCGCGCATTTTGCCCATGGAATCGGGAGCCGCGCGGAATTCGTCGCGGCGATGGATCAACGTCACATGCGAGGCGACGGGCTGGAGGTTAAGGGCCCAATCGAGCGCCGAATCCCCGCCGCCAGCGACGACAAGCTTCTTGCCGCGAAATTGTTCCATCTTGCGGACGACATAAAAGAGCGAATTTCCTTCATAAGCTTCGATCCCCTTGATGGGGGGCTTTTTCGGAACGAAGCTTCCGCCGCCTGCGGCCAAAACGACGACGGGCGCGATCAAAACGGTTCCCGTATCGGTCGTCACGCGCCATTTGCCGTCGTCCGTTTTTTCAAGCTTTTCGGCCATCTGGCCAAAATGGAAGGAAGGATTGAACGGCTTGATCTGCTCAATCAGGCGGTCGATAAGCTCGGCCCCCGTGCAAACGGGCAAAGCCGGAATATCGTAGATTGGTTTTTCGGGATAAAGCTCGACGCATTGACCGCCCGCGCGATCGAGAATATCGACGATGGCGCATTTCATATCCTGAAGCCCCAATTCGAACGCGGCAAAAAGGCCCGCGGGGCCTGCGCCTATGATAACGACGTCGGTTGCGATCGAATCTTTGTTCTGCGTCGGGTTCATCGGATAATCCGTGAAAATGGGATTGTTAGGACGCCCGAAAAGGGCGTCGCGAGGTCTTAACCTAGTCCGCGCGAAGCTTCAAGGTGCGAAAAGCAAGATCAAAGCGTTTATTTCTTCCCGAGCCCTAAGCTAAACGCCGGTAAATTTCGCTGCGCGGCCCGTTTTAAGGGCTTTGACCGCCTCGCGGAAATCGAAACTCCGCGAATTATGCCCGAAATGCGTGTGTTCGAGGCTCAGTTGGGCGTTCAAATCCTGATCGAAAGCCTTCAAAACGAGTTTTTTCATCGAACCGAACGCTTTCGTCGGGCCGGCCGCCAATTGATCGATCCATTCAAGCGCCGCTTCCTCCAAATTCGCGTCCTCAACGACGCGGTTGATCAGATGGAGCCGTTCGGCATAGGCCGCGTCGAAAGCCTGATTGAGAAGCAGCATCTCCATGGCGCGGCTCGCGCCGATTTTGCGCGGCAAAAAGAACGAGCAGCCGCCCGTCGAGGATAGGGCAAATTCGGTGAAGGCGCATTCGAACGTCGTGCTTTTGGCGGCAATAACGAGATCGGAGGCCAGCATAAGACTCATCCCCGCCCCCGTCACATGCCCCTGCACGACCGCGAGAACGGGTTTGTCCATCGCCTGCAGCTCGCGAATGGCCGAGTGATAGGGCATGACAAGCTGGTTCGCATACTCAAGCGCGAGATCGAGATCGCCCCCGAAGAAATTCGCGTCCAGGCCGTTCATGAAAGAACCGCCCGCCCCGCAAAGCAAAACGGCGCGGATTCCGCGATCCGTCGTCGTGTTTTTCAGGATGTTGAAAAGCTGATTGGCGAGATCGAGATTCATGGAATTCTCGCGCTCGGGACGATTGAGCGTTACGATCAGCGCTTGGCCGCGCCGCGCGGAAAGAACTTCGGGCTCGTTCATGAAAACCCCCGTTAAGAACTATGAATGCAACGATTCTGCCCGTCTCACGCTTTGTTTTCAAGCTATGGTTTCGGTATTTGTTCGCTTTCTGCGCCGCAGGACGGAACCGGAGCCTCGGCCCGCCGCCAAATCTGGCTTTCTCCTAAAAGCGGAAGCAACATATAGCCGTGAATTTCAAGCGTATCGGGATCGAGAATTCTTAAATTGGCGCTGAACATAGAACCGTGGCGGGGACTGTAGATCCAACCCTTCTCATAGTCTTTTTCGTTCGTTTTTATGAATCCGCCCATAAAGGTCAGGCCGCATAGGGGCCGTTTCCGCTTATCGGGGTCGGGATTGTTGTCGTCGAGCGAAGGATTATCGGGACTGTCGTCCTTCAGCCATTGAAACCGGCCGCAAAACTGATCCCCACAGGGATACATTTCGATGATCGCGTCGCCGTCACGGGTTTTCCAGAAACCCGCGATGCCGGAAGAAGGCTCGGCAGCCTTCGATGCACCGGAAAATAGAAAACAACCAAGGCAGGCCAAGGCAAAAAGATATGCGACTTTTCTCATGCTTTTACATACATGTTTAAGGGGAAAAAGAAAAGTTTGGCGGCGTTTGGCATATGGATTGCTTGTATTCGAGAGAGTCTTGTCTTCTCGATTCAGAGCGCCGTGATGGTTTCGCAGGCAAACCAAGCCTATATCTGCTTCAATTCAGAGCCGACACCCCGGCAATCGGCTCGGGGGTACGGAAAAAATTGTGCCGATACAACCCGCAGACCGGCAAAAGATTCCGGTTCCTCCGCTGGTGGCGCGCCATGAGCATTCAAGGCATCGGCGGTTCTTCGATCTATCAGGCTTTGACTTACAAGGCGTCACGGCAGACGCAATCCGCCGCCTCTGCGAACACGGTTCTTGGCTCTACGTCGAACAGTGAGAATGTCGATCAGGAATTCCTCGATTATATGAAGAAGTCGCCGGGACAGCGCATGATCGACGAATGGCTCAAGGCGCACAATCTTACCGAGCAAGATCTCGCGGCGATGTCGCCCGAAAAGCGCGATGCCATCCTCAAGCAAATGGCCGAGGACATTAAAAATAAAATGAAACAGAAGACCGATACCAAGCTCGTATCGACAATCGACGTTCTGGCTTGATCGAGAGAAGTTGGAGCGGGCGACGAGGATCGAACTCGCGACCCCGACCTTGGCAAGAATCTAGCAGATAACCCAAGCAATGGGTTAGTCAATGTTGTTTTTAGAAAATGGCGCAAATTTTCTAAGTGATGACACCCATTTTGGTTCAGTGAACCAAAGCTGATTTGTGTCTTGAGCATCGAGGACGTTTGAACTTCACGCCCGTCCTTACCAATCCTGCCCGCCGCAACACAATCAATACGTTAGGGGTCATTGACTATACCAAGAATGACAAGAAATAAGGTTTTCTGCGGGGTTCGCAGTCGTTTCCAGTTTCGAGCCGTAGCCTTTGTTCGAGAGATTAAGAGCGAAGCTTGGAACGTTCCTTCAGCATCGGGATGGATTTTGTAAGCTTGTCGATTGTTGCGGTGACGATGGCGCAGTTGCCCCCGTTCTGTGTAATTTGCCGGTCGAGGCCCGTTAGTTTTGATTTGATTGCCCGCATGTCTCGTTTCTCTGCAACACGCCCTCAGCAAATCAACGGCGCATTCTCATTGTTGCATCTAAGAAGTGCATAGTAGAACATCGCCGCTCGGATCATCAGGCGCAGGAGCTGATTAGCTTGGCGCAGTTCCGGGAGCTCTATCTGTGTTTCGTGCGCGTATCTTAGAAACGACATCCGTAACCGTCTCCCGCAACGTAGGGAAAAGAGCCTGCCGTCGTTTAAAATCAGGCACATCAATCACACGGCCCATTTCACAAACTTCATCCGAAGCATTCAATATCCGCTCCATTACCAATGGCCGCGTCGCGCCAAACGACGCCGCCGTGAAGTTCTCAAGAACAATATCCCGGTTGGAATGATGAATCGAAGCGATTCCATCTATTGTTTGAAATTGCCTTCCCGAAAAATCGCCAAGCGAACCGGTCGGCTCGCTCTCTGCGATCTCACGAAGTGTATCGAGAGTCGTCTTCCAGTCCTTTCGTGCGACCAGCTCTTCGAGAACGCGAAGCCTGTCTTCATCCAAGGTTTGGCGAATAGCAGGGCTGGTTAAAGACTTATTGTGCGGCAGCATTCGAGCCAGCTTGATGCGAATGCACTGATTTTCATTTTTATCCGTAATTCCCTTGGCAAAATCTGTTTTAAGCGTCTCGTGAGCCTTTTGAACAAGACGCACCAAACTTTTTGCAAGGATTTCTTTATCCTCAGAGGATCTCATGTCACCAGATTTAGATTCCACCTCGTTCAGAAGGAAAAGGACGGATCTTTGCCAAGCGTTTGCTGTGCGGCCACCTTGGAAGAAAGTGGTCCCATGGTCGGCAAAATTCTCGATCAAGGCTCCGAACGAACGTGCGTCAAGATGTGACCTGCAAGCGCTAAAGAGACAGGCAAGAGCATTAAAATCCGACTTATCTGCACAATCTTTCACAAAAGCCTGGGCAATATAAACGCCGATCTTGTTGGCAACATGATCCTCAACCGCGGGCAAATCCGCTCGACCATCCTGTCTAGCCCTGTTCTCGAGGGCCATCATATCGCGAAGCGTAGAAAGCGGAAAAACCGTATCCGGCAACAAAGTAACCGCATCAAGCGCAAATTGGCAAAATCCTTCTTCAATAATGGGCTGCAGGGAAAAATTGTATTCCGCCATGGTTGTAACAAAATATGCGCCAGCGGCGACGTTTCCCCGTTTCAGAAATTGTTCAGGTATCCCAGCAATACGCGAAGCGATCTCGCTCTGACGAACCTCCGATAGATTATCAAAAGCATGGCTGTAGTCCCATTGTCCTCCCGACCACCACCCAGTCCAGTTTCCATACTCGTCACGGCAGCGTCCTCGTCCTGTGCGAAGGAATTTTCCGGTCTGTTCGATGCGCTCAAAAAGCCTGTCGCCATCTGGATTTTTTTCGAGAGAGTTGAGAGCTCTCGAAAACTCTCGTACATATCCTAAAAGAAACAAATCGCTGATCATGTAGCGAGGGTTCAAATACTTTGCGACCATAAAATCCTCCGATGGGCACGAGAAGAAACACGATACTTTAATCCGACTTATCTGCAGTGTCATGGTTAATATGAGTATTAAGAACTCCCCAAAATGGGCGCTGGGACTCGGGGCTTTCCGTTGACGGCGGAGGATTGGAATCTCTTAGCGTCCGTCCCATAACATTATGAGTGATTACAAAACCGCCTAAGCATGAGGCGGATTGAAACGAGGCGCACATAAGCAAGCGCCGTGCGCGTGAGGTTTTGGCGCCATAAACCTGATTGGCTTATCAACAACGACGTGCGGACGGATCGGGCCAAGGTGGGCCATTGTCTCCTTATCGCCTGCTTTGATCTTTGCAAAAATCGCTTTGGTTGCTTTACGAAAAAACTTAAGGCGCTCTTTCCGATCTTTTTTGATTTCATCCCCGCACGCGGAAGCCTCGCGCTTTTTCAGCATATCCAATTCTGCCTTGCAAATCTCCCGAAAGGCGACGTAGGCGCCCTGCGTGTTGTAAATGTCCCGAATGCGCGACATGGGAACGTCGTTGATCGTTTCAATGCGCTTGTTGCGGATAAGTTCGGGAAGCTCAACTTCAAAAAAGACGTTGCTGATGTTTGCGCCGCAAACGGCTGTTTCAACATGCCCGTAAGCGGCCCTTGCAAATTCGCGCGAGGCAAAGCGCATGACTTTATCGGCATGATAAAAGGCTTCATCCGAAAACTCGCCATAAATGCCTTCAAAAAAGGCATAGACGCTTTGATCGCCGTCGTATTTGTCCAGCTTTTTTCCGGCAAGCGTTTGGTCAATGAATGTCGCGGGCGGATGGCCTTTATCCCATGCTTGCGTTAGCGTCCGTTCGTGATTACCAATGTCATGAAGGGCTTTAAGTATCCAGCGTTCCGGCCCCGAATAAAGAAGAACACGGCCATCCGTTTCAAAAACCTGAACGCCACGCGTGGCAGTCAGCTTTTTAAGCTCAGAGATAACAGTTGCAGCGGTGGGTTTCCGAACCTTTGCCATGCGTCCTCACGTTCAAAAATGAGGATTGTTTATGGCGTGGCTTTTTTGCTGTATCGTGCAGAAGCGGCGGCTTGGATGCCCCTGTTGTGTTCCGCCAACGTCGCTTTCAGTTTTCTGACAAGCGAAGAAGGAACCTGATCGTTGGGATCATGAATCTCGTAATCAAAAAGCTCCGTTACGTCCTTTGTCGTGCGCCCTTCCCTGAGGAAAACGGTTTCGTCCCAAAGCGCAGGACCATCGGACGGAACCAAAACCTCGCGTGTCTTTCCATCCATGTATTCCACGACAAAAATCAATCCGCCAATTGGATCAGTCCCGCCGGAGGAAAGGCGATCCCCCACGGTAACTTTGCGAACTGGTTGAACGATGTTGGACACGTTATTTTTCTTTCCATTTCTGCAGCGCGGCGCCATCACGGGCACATCGGCGGAAATGCGATCTAAATTAAATGCTGTATTCATAGCGCCCCCCTGTGGGTTGGTAAAATGATTTGTGGCCTGTTAATTGTTTCGTTTTGCGACAAAATTTTCTTCATTCGCCAATGGAGGATAGCAAAAATCTGTCTTCAAAACAATTTCATCATTAGTTTCAATAACTTATCGTAAACAATCTCTTAAGATTAATTCTTTTTCTCAATGATTGCGTGGCGTTAGGGAAAACGCCTTAACCCTATGCCCTCAATCCTCAGCCGAACGTTGAAGGCTACGGTCGTTGGCGTCGGTCTCTTCACGGATGCGCTTGTGACGGCTTGCGGCACGGAAACGCTAACAAGAATTTTCCTAGCCCCTTTCTTCAGCCGCCTAATCTTGCTATGGCTCAAGTCTGTAATGCCTTTGTTTGCTGGCTGAAAGCTTGGCCCACACAGAGCGGGTTCTTTCATGAGGAAAAGACGATGGATAAGAGATTTCCAATTGATCTGACCGACCCCAAATGGTGGAGCAAAGAAACAAGGGCACGCCGCAATAAAAGGAAAGCGTCCCCTGACGACGTCATGCTCAATGCTATTGAGCCGTCGCATGAAGCCATTCAAACCGTCCTGAATTGGTGCAGCGACTTTATCGAACCTGACTTGCGCTTTATGTATGAGGCGCTGTTTTCGAAGAAATCCCGCTATTTTCCGAGCGATTTCTCTCCTGACCCGATCAGCGCCGCGCCTGAAGTTCTTGACCTCTCCCAAGCCATATCAATGTTGGCCGTTGGCGGCGGCGTTCCGGTGTTTGAATTGGAGGGCGCCGTCCTCGAATGTCTTTTTGGGGAATTCAACAATTCTCCCCTTGAACCCGGGGACAATTGCGTTGCCGCGTCATGGCTTGCTTATGTCAGACATAAAAATGTCTGGTCATTCGAGAATAAAAACGGGGTCGATGCCCTCGGCTGCGCCGAGGAGCTTTTCCTGCAAAAACTTCGCACGGGCGCGTTCATCGCTTATGGTATTCCGTCCGGGACAAGCGGAAAATATCAGGAAATTCCCATAGAAGCGCTTATGTATCCCCTGCACATAAAATATCTTCGCAACAGCCTGTCGATTGCTCCTGTCGATAATTCTTATGAGGAAAAATATACATTTTGCCGCTGCAATGAAGATTTAGATGAGATTCTGAGCGCGGCGGCGGCTGCCGGAACCCTCGTGAAGGAATGGCGTGAAATACGCGTCTACAAACGCGATATTGAGAAATATTGCCCCAAACTTGCGACCAAACGCGGCGGCTTGAAGAAGGGCGAAGAACCGGCCTCACGCAAACCGGCTTACAGACAAAATCAGATCATCCCATATCTGAGAAAACTGGATTCTCTGCCAACCAGCATAACGAAAGAATTCTTGCAAAAGATTCGCAAGGACTTGAATCTTTCCAGCCTCGATAAAAACACGCTGAGACGTGCCGTTTTGCGGTGTCGTCTCATGCCGAAGAGGAGAAAATAGGCGATTTTCATCTTCAATCCCCTCGCTCCCCCATATTCACGCCCACGGATCGCTTTTTTCTGCGCCTGATATTTTTCGCAAAGGGGATGGCCCTTGCGGATGAACAGGAGCAGCGGAAATGGATCGGAAGACTATAGAGCCGCCCACAACACAGCCTTCCATAAGGGAAAGCTCCACGGCAGGCGCAGGCAACAAGCGGCCCCGAAAACGCTATACGCCGACCATTGTTATCGAACGCCTTGAGGATGCCGCGAACGTGTTGCGCCGACTGCCTCCTGTCAAGGTGCAGGGCTATTTCAGCGTCTGGCCGACAATAAAGCCTGAATTCAGCGATCTTGTCGGTCGCATGCCTGCGCCGATGAAAAGGCCGCCGCCCAGCGCCAAGGCCATCAGCAACATGGAGGAGGCCCTTGACTGGACAATCGGCCTCGACCCGCTCGACGCCAAAACCGTCTGGCTGCGCGCCGGACGAAAACGCTGGAAAGAAATTTGCAGAACCGTTGGGTTGGAACGGGAAGCGGCCCAAAACCACTGGCTCTATGCCATCTATACCATAACTTGGCGCCTGAATGGCAAAGTGATTTCCAAAAATCTATCGCGCACCCAAGTGATGGCGGCCATCAAGGTCGAGAGAAGCCAAGAAAAACAATGACCCTTTGCGAAATTGCCTGCGGGCATTTTTGCGGCGTACAAAAATGGGCTTTTTGTGGTATATTTTAGTCATAATCGCGGGAGGAGTCGCTGATGGCGACGCGCCTTCACCGATTACAAAACCGCATCAGAAAAACGCCGGGGAAACTTTTTCTCCGGCGTTTTCTTTTTCAACCCATCCGCACGTTTCATTTCCGCCTTGCATGCCGCAAAGGCGACGAAAGGCATGTTCGGATTTTGACCTTAAACACAGGAGAAGATTCCATGCTTACGAAAAAACCGTCCCGCATTCTGCGCTCTGGCGAAGTGATAAAACGCGTCAATCTCAGCTATCAAACGATCCGCCGACGCATACAAAAGGGAACCTTCCCTCAATCCATCTCCCTTACGCCCAACGCCCGCGGCTGGCTTGAGAGCGAGATCGAGGCATGGATTGCCGAACGTTTCAGCGAGCGCAAAGCCCCAAAATCTTGTGCCGAGAACAAGGCATCTTCTTGCGCCGCAAAAACGAATTTTGTGCGACGCATTATCCGGATAATTATTTCATAAATGGGGGCTATCATGTCCGACACAAGAAATCCTCCTCGCTCTTGGGCCTTGGTCAAATTCATCAAAGCGAAGAAATTGTGCGCCCGCGACACGCCTGCCGTCTTGTCGCACAAATATCCCGCTCCGTCTGCCGCACATCCTGTCGCACAGGGCAGTACTAATCCCCTGCCGGACAGGTTCAAAGAAAAAAACTCTGTGCAAGTTGAGACTTCCGTCGCACAAACTGTGCGACGGAAGGTCTGCGGGCTAAAGCCCGAAGCAAAGGTCGAGAAAAAATCCGCGACTTACGGCGTCAGATTCAAGACCGAGGAACTGGTGATTGTCAGAACCAAGGCGCAGTTGGCGGGCTGTTCGACCAACAGCTATATTCGGGCAACCGTCCTCGGATCGGATTACAAACAGCCGATCAATCCCGAACTGCAAAAGACCCTGCTTATGCTTAACAGAGAGCTAACGGCGCAGGGCAACAACCTCAATCAGATCGCCAGACATTTGAACGAGGGCGCCGCGACGCCAAGCCAAGGCGTCGCCATGCTCGATGCCATCAGAAGGCCGTTGGTTCAGGCCTTGCTCGCGGTCAAGAACGCTCTGGTTCAGAAAGCGCCGCAGCCTTGATCATAAAGAGCCATATCAGGGGAGGCTACCGATCCGCCGCCCAGTATATGAAAGACATAGGCGAGAACGAATCTAACCGCCTTGTCGAGATCAGCGATACGGACGCCAAGAATCTTGACGAGGCCTTTCGGAATATGTGGGTCATCGCCAGCAGCACAAGGGTCAAAAAGCCCCTGCATCATATCAGCATCAACCCTTTCAAGGGCGAGCGCCTGACCGATGCGGAAGTGATGAAGATCATCGAAAGCTGCGAAGAGAAATATGGTTACAAGCGCGACGACCATCAGCGCGTCGTCGTCGAGCATGTCAAGGACGGGCGGCAGCATTTTCACGTCATATGGAACCGCGTGAGCCTGACCACCAACCGCGCCGTTTGGCCCGGGATGCATTGGAACAAATCCAAACAGACGGCGCGGGAAATGGAAAAAGAACTTGGTCTCAAGCGTCCTGTGACGCGGCGGTCCATGAGGATGGCGACAAGCGCTGGAACAAGAACTGGCGGCAAAAGGCCATTCCCGCCAACAGGGCATTCCGGTGGCTTTGGGGCGGCCCTCATAAATCCGCCCGTCCTTTCTTCACCAAAACGCGTGACGCGCGGCAGGCCTTCATCAGAAAACGCCTCAGCTCCGTTCAGGCCTCAACCAACAACCAACGGCAAGAAAGGTTGGCCGGAAGCGGCAATCCTCGACTGGGAGGATTGGGGAAAGAGAGATCCGGTCAGGTTCTTCACGCTATGGGCGGAATTGGCTCCGGCGGGATTTGCGCCGCCCTGACGATGCCTGCGTAAAAGCTGAGCTTTTTACCAAACACCCATTCTTCATCACCCACCGCCCCGCAAGGCATCGCTTTGCGGGGCTTTTTGTTTTCGGAGGAAACATGGACGACCAACCTGTCGCCGCCATGCCTGCACGGCATTTTACCGTGCAGTCATTGGCCGCCTACTGGGACGTATCTCCCAGCCATATCTACAACCTGATCCATTCAAACGCCCTCCGCCATATGCGGATCGGCAAAGCCATTCGCATTCCTATCAACTTTGTTAATAAATATGAGGAGGCAGCATGTCGAACGAACTCGATTTCTACAAACTTGAACAGCGATCAAACGGCGTCTGGTACATTCGTTGGTACGACCCAGAATCAAATGTCGTTGGCTCTCAACGCATATCAACGCGGACAACAGACCGTCGTGAAGCAGAGAAATTCCGCGCCCAATACATTGCCGGATTGAAAAACGTTGCTCCGCCAGAGCAACCAACAATAAATTGGATATTGGAACGCTATAGGGATGAACACGCGATAAAAACGCGCTCTTTATACACGATTGATAATCACATGAAGACGCTAAGACCTTTTTTTGGCGATCTTCTCCCCGAACATATCAGCAATCGGGTAATTGCTGAATATGCACAATCAAGAACCGTGTCCGCCGGAACCATTTTGCGGGCTTTGGGAGTATTAAAAGCGGCGTTGCATTATGCGGAAGGAAATCGGTGGATACCAATACAACCTCAATTTTCTATGCCCGTGCAAGCCCCGCCGCCCAAAGACTTATGGCTAACACGGGAGCAGGTTGCGTTATTGATTGAGAAAGCCAAATCCCCCCACATATCCTTATTTATTAAGCTTGCTGTTTCAACGGCGGCGCGATCAGGAGCTATTCTTGAGCTGACATGGGATAGGGTTGATTTTGAGAAGCGGCTCATTGACCTTGGCCAAGGCCACGGCAACAAACGCCGTTCAATCGTTCCTATGCACGATCAGGTTTATGAAGCTTTGCTGGAAGCGAAGGAGCTAAGGCAGACAGATTTCGTCATTGAGTTTATGAACAAGCCTGTCAAAAGCATCAAAAAGGCGTTCAGGGATTTATGCAAAGTCTGTGGGATTAAGGCCAGCCCCCATGCTTTACGTCACACGGCAGCGACATGGATGGTCATGGCCAGAGTGCCGTTATCAGAGGTGGCGCGGGTGTTGGGAGATAGCGAACGAACCGTAGAGAGAGTTTATGGCAAACATGCTCCCGACTTCCTTCGTCGTGCGGTTAGTGCCTTGAATTTCAAACCTTCTTTGAATCTCTAACGCAATAAGCTATAGAAACAAAAGCACAATGTGATATAGCTCCAGTGGGGTAGCGTGACTTAACTTGGGGTGCGATTCGTATCCGATGATAAGAGACTACTAGCTCTCCTAATTCTCGCTGCCCCACATTTTTTTGATGCGCCCATGCCCGTTGCTTCCCCCTTATTGATTAATTTCCGTACTCCCCAAAATTTGGACGAGTTATCGGTGTTTATTGGCATTGACAAATCGTTACTTGAAAAAGCAATTAGCCCGGATAAAGCAAAAGAAAAGCCAAGCCAGAACGTAGGACTCAATGGGCTTGATTTTGGGGGCGTCCCTCTCCCGGTTCGAACGATCTCTCTGCCTCCACTGTTTTCAAAATTTGGCATTCCCAAACGAAGTTTCAAATGGTTGCCGCAGTTTAGGACTGTTTGGCAGGTGAATAACGATATTTTGGCTGATGCCTACAAAAGCTTCTCTCGCAGATTTGATCTGTTTGTTCGTAGCGTCGAAAAACGATACCCACACGATTCAGCCTATGGATTCGTTCGTGGAAAAAATATTCTCGATAATGCTAGAGGGCATTGTCGGGCAGCAAAAATTTTGCACGCTGACATCAAGGATTTTTTTCCATCCATCACTGCTGATAGGATCGAAAAGCTGTTCCTCTCGCTTGGGCTTCAGCCGGGATCGGCTAGTATTCTTACCCAATTTGTTACGATTGACGGCGCTCTGGCTCAAGGCTTGTGCGCCAGCCCCATGTTGGCAAATATGGTTTGCTTAGATTTGGACGATAAGTTCTTGGCTTTGGCTAAAAGCTACGATTGCCATTATTCTCGTTATGCCGACGACATTACTATTTCTGGCAATGGCCGGTTGCCGGAAAAACAGGAAATCGAAAAAATTTTAAACGAAGAAAGCTTTCTACTTTCTGCGAAGAAATTCTACATTTCAAAACCCGGCCAACCCCACTATGTCACCGGATTAAGCGTTGACGGAACAAATCCTCGTGCACCACGAAGGATGAAGCGCAGGGTAAGACAGGAGCTTTATTACTGCAAAAAATTCGGGATTGAAGCTCATTTAAATCGTGTTGAAGAAGCCGAGGCTGACAAAATTCGTCGGGGAGTAAACCGTATTGACGGAACCATTCGATATTTAGCGTATCTTGAGAAAGACGCACTTCCAAAGATTAAAGACGAATGGGGCGATCTTTTAAAGAGGAATGATCTAGCACCCAGCTATAAACCGAATGGAGAAAAACCTATCCGGGCATATATATTGTTTGTCGATGAGACTGAATTCGAATTCGGTGGCGACAAATACTTAGCACTTGCTTTCGCCCTTACAGAAGAATGGGGAAAAGTTGATGCGACAACATATGGCGTGCTGAACGACCATTTAAGCAATCCATTTAAGGGAGGAAAAAAGGAAATATTACAGAAAAAGAAACTGCATTATGCGGATGCAAGCGAAGACCTGCGTTCCGCCTATATCGATAAATTAGGAGCACTACCATTCAGGGCATATTTGGCCTTTAAGAAACTCTCCTCGCCTGACGCGTATGAAGATTGTTATCTTTCACTAATCAAGCACGTCCTTCCCCATCGGTTTATGGCTTGTGATGGTGGATATGTCGCTTTGTTTTTTGAAGAAAACTCAAAAGTCAAACCGACAAAAGTTAAAGATATTGTGGATGAAATTTATGGGGTATTGGAAAAGGCAAACAACCGCAGACCCTCAAAAATCCAAGCAAGTATCGCTCCGAAGGCGGGACAGCTCTGTTTCTCTGTACCTGATTTTTTATTGGCTTATTTCTCGAAATATGCGCGAGCAAATGTGGGTAATGCCTGCACAGATAGAGAAAGGCTTTTCTTTGAAAGCTTGCGGGATAAATACAGGGTCATTTTAGACGCTGATGCCAATCTCGTTTATTCCAGAAAACGGCCTTTCAAGCCCTTGGTCTAAAAGACCCCCATGAAGTATGAGCAGGACTATACGCGCTATACCATTAGAACTTTTGATTTCAAGCTTTTCCCGCGCGATAATCCGCTTTGGTTCAGCTGAACCAAAAAACACCTCGACCCGCTTCATATTTTTTGGCTAACTATTTGAAAAAGTTGGAGCGGGCGAAGGGGATCGAACCCTCGACCCCGACCTTGGCAAGGTCGTGCTCTACCGCTGAGCTACGCCCGCATCCGTGACCCTGACAAAAAAGCGGTTGTTGCCAGAGCTTTGAAGTTGGCGATCATACAGAGCCGCGTTTCTTTTGCAAGCTCCTTATGAAAAAAAATGGTTCTTACCCCCAACCGCCTATAAAATTTGCTAAAACGCGCCTTCGCGGGCAATATCGCTGTGTAAGAACCTGTTAATGATGAAGTTAACGCCATGAATTCCTTGAAAGCCCCCCAAACCGAATCCTCTTCCGCCCCCGCGGTCGATCCCGTCCGCGAGGTCGGCATGGCCAATTTTATGGCCGAAGTCATCGAGGCTTCGCAAACGAAGCTTGTCATCGTCGATTTCTGGGCGCCTTGGTGCGGCCCGTGTAAACAACTGGGCCCCCTCCTTGAAAAAATCGTCCGCGATCAGAACGGCGGCGTCCTTTTGGCGAAAATCGATATCGACCAAAATCCGCAAATCGCGCAGCAGATGCGCATTCAGTCCATTCCCGCCGTTTTTGCCTTCTTCCAAGGTCAGCCTGTCGACGGATTCATGGGCGCTTTGCCGGAATCTCAAGTGAAAGAATGGATCGAAAAACTTATGAAGGCGACGGGTGGCGCTTTGGGCGGTCAGGATCAGAATTGGATCGCCGATGCCCTTGCGCAGGCCGAAACTTTTCTGGCCGAAGGCGACGTCGCGAACGCCCACGCCGTTTTTTCCGAAGTGTGGGAGCGAAATCCCGACAATGCGGTTTCTTATGCGGGCATCATGCGCTGTCTTCTCGCCGAAAAGAAAACCGAGGATGCGAAAAAGATGCTCGATCAAGCTTCGCCCGAAATGGCGAAAGAGACCGCGCTTGAAGCCGTTCGCGCGGCGATCGAGCTTGCGGAGCAGGCGAAAGGCGCCGCTTCGTCCCTCGACGCGCTCCAAGACAAACTCGCGAAAAATCCGAACGATCATCAGGCGCGTTTCGATCTTGCGCTCGCCGCCTATGCCGCCGACCGAAGGCAGGAAGCCGTCGACGCGCTTCTTGAAATCGTGCGGCGCGACCGCAAATGGAATGACGAAGCGGCGCGCAAGCAATTGCTGAAACTCTTCGAGGCTTTCGGCCCCATGGATCCGCTGACGATCGAAACCCGCAAACGCCTTTCCTCGATTTTGTTCTCATGACGGAAGAAGAATCCTCCGCTTCTACGCCCACGCCTTCGGCTTTACCGGAAAAGCTTCCGCTTTTTCCGCTTGCGGGGCTTCTTCTGCTCCCCCGCGGGCGCTTGCCGTTGAATATCTTCGAACGACATTATCTTGCAATGATCGAAGACGCGCTCGGCCACGGGCGGCTCGTCGGCATCATTCAGCCGTCGCAGGAGGCGGAAGATTTGAGCGCGGTTCCGCTTTACCAGATCGGTTGCGCCGGACGGATCACATCCTTCAACGAAACCGAGGATGGGCGCTATCTGGTTACGCTTCACGGCGTTTGCCGCTTTCGCGTAACGGAGGAGCTTCCTCTCCTTCAGGGCTACAGGCGCGTCAAGCCCGATTGGCAGCCCTTTCTCGGCGACATCGCGCCGCCGACGGAAGAGGTTTTCGATCGCGGACATTTGATGGAAGCGCTTCGCCCCTATTTCAAGATGCAGGAGCTCGCGGCGGATTGGACGGCCATTCAAAACGCGGGCGGGGAATCCATCATCTCGGCGCTTGCGATGATCTGTCCCTTCGCGCCGAATGAAAAACAGGCCCTTCTGGAATCCCCGACGCTGCGCGACCGCGCCGCGCTTCTGATCGCGCTTTTAGAAATGGCGACGCTTTCCTCGCCCGAATGCGAGGCGGCGCGGCATTAGGCTGTGTCGGGATTTTAGCCCTTGGCGCGCATGATCCGCGCCTTATCGCGCTGCCAGTCGCGCTGTTTGATCGCCTCACGCTTATCGGCCTTATGCTTGCCCTTCGCGATGCCGAGTTCGACTTTCGCGATGCCGCGCTTGTTGAAATAAATGCCGAGCGGAACGATGGTTACGCCCTCGCGCTTGACCGCGCCCAAAAGCTTGTCGCGTTCGCGCCTGTGCACAAGAAGCTGGCGCGCGCGCCGCGTCTCATGTTGAAGGTGCGCGCCCGCCTGTTGATATTCGGGAATATAGGCGTTGAAAAGGCAAAGCTGGCCCTCCTTCACGCCCGCAAAGGATTCCTGAATGCTTGCCTGACCAAGGCGCAAGACCTTGACCTCGGTGCCCGCGAGGATGATGCCCGCCTCCACCGTGTCCGTGATGAAATAGTCGTGGCGCGCGCGGCGGTTCATCGCCACGTAACGCTGGGCCTTCGTTCGATCTGATGTATCTTTTTCGCTCATAACCCAAAGAGTTACCGCAAATGCGCGGATATCTCAACAAACCTGAATCCGGCCTTGCGCGCCAGTCTTGCTTAATTGTGCGATAGGTTCTATCCCGAAGGTCGTCTTCCCCGTCGAACGAGAGTCTTTCTTTCCCATGCGTTTTCTGCGTTTCCTTCTCCTTTTTCTGGGTTTCGTAAGCCTTTTTTCCGTTCCCGCCGTCGCCCACAGGAACGACTCGCCGGAAAACGAATATCGCCAGGCCTTCGCACATCTCGACGCGGGCGAATACGACGCCGCCTTCCGCATCATCGGCCGGGGATCGGATCCCGTCCTCAATATGGTGCTGCGCGGCTATGCCATGGCGCGGCCCGGCAATGATTACAGCTTCGACGAGATTTCCAGCTTCATCGCCGATCATCCGAGCTGGCCGAACATGAACGATCTTTTGATGATCGCCGAGCAGAAGCTGCCTTCAAGCGCTTCGGCCGAGCAGACCGTGAATTGGTTCAACGCGCATCAACCGCTGACGCCCCCGGGTTTTTATCGCTATATCGACGCGCTTCAAGCGCTCGGCCAGACGCAAACGGCGACCGAAACCGTGCGCCAGCGCTGGATCGACCGCAATTTTTCCAATGACGAGTTGCAGGCCTACTACACGCGTTTCGCGAGCCTTCTTCGCCCGCAGGATCATCGCGCGCGCCTGGATCGCCTTCTTTGGGTCGACAATATCACGGCGGCGCGCCAGATGTATCCCTTGGTCGGCGTGGGCGAAAAGGCCTTGGCCGAAGCGCGGCTTGCGCTTGCGAACCAGACGAGCGGCGCGGAATCTTTGATCGCGCATGTTCCGGAATCCCTGCAACGGGATTCGGGTCTTTTGTACGAGCGCGTGCGCTGGCGGTCCAAAAACAACATGGACGACGCGGCCGACGATATCCTTCTCCATGCGCCCGAAAGGATGGAGCGCCCCGACATTTGGTGGAGCGAGCGGAATCTTCTGGCGCGCCGCGCCATGGAAAAGAACGATTTCGCCCTCGCCTATCGTCTTGTCGCCCGCCACGGCATGGCGAGTGGCAGCAAGGAGTACGCGCAGGCCGAGTTTCTGGCCGGTTGGCTCGCTTTACGTTTTCTCGACAAGCCGGCGATCGCGGAAAAGCATTTTCAGGCGCTTCTGAACGCCGCGACGACCCCCATTTCGCGCGCGCGCGGCGCCTATTGGCTTGGCCGCGCCTATGAAGCCATGGATAACAAGACGGAAGCCGAGCAAGCCTATGAAACCGCCGCCGCGCTCAACACGACCTTCTACGGACAGCTTGCGACGACGCGTCTTTACGCCAACCCCGTCATTACGGCCATGCCGGAACCGGCGATCCCAAGCTCGATCCGCTCCCAGTTTTTTGCGAACGAAAACATTCTCGCGATCCAGCATCTGGCGCGCATCAACCAGATGGATCGCGTGCGGAGTTTCTTCAAAGCCGCGGCGGACAACGCCTCGCAGCGCGTCGAGTTCGTCCTGCTTATGGAACTTGCCTATCAGCTTCAAAGGCCGGATTGGGCGATCACGACGGCCAAGGCGGCGAGCCAGAAAAACATGATCGTCGCGGCGGCCTCCTATCCCGTTCTTTCGATGCGCATGCCGTCCCCACCGGAACCGGCCTTCACCCACGCCCTGATCCGTCAGGAAAGCCTTTTCAACACGGACGCCGGAAGCCCGGTTGGCGCGCGCGGTCTGATGCAATTGATGCCGAAAACGGCCGAAGGCGTCGCGCGCAAGCTCGGCATTCCCTTTAAGCCCGCGCGCCTGACCGATCCCGATTTCAATGTGCGGCTCGGAACGGCCTTCATCCAGCAGCAAATCGATTCCTTCGACGGATCGCTGATCCTTGCGCTTGCGGGTTACAATGCGGGGCCGCGGCGCGCCCGCGAATGGATGACCGCGTTCGGCGATCCGCGCACGTCGCGCGTCGATCCGATCGATTGGATCGAGTTGATCCCTATTCAGGAAACGCGCAATTACATCCAGCGGATCGTCGAGAATCTTCAGTTCTATCGCGCGCGTCTCAATGGCGGGCGGGCGCCGCTTCAGATCGTTCAGGATTTGAAGCGGTAAAGAGTTCCTTCATTTCTCACACGTCATTGCGAGGAGCGCCTTGTCCTGCGTAGCTTTAGCGAAGCAGGAAGCGACGAAGCAATCCAGACCCGCAAAGCCCGCCAGAGATCCAGCTCGCTAGTCGGGACTAGATCGCCACGCTCCCTGCGGTCGCTCGCGATGACGGTTGCTTGATATTGCTCTTTATTCCGCTCGATGGAACGAAGTTTTGTCGCCGACCTTGATTCCTTGCAGCAAAGCTGTCCCGCCCTTGATTTCGACGACGGCCCGAACGGGTTCGCCGGACGCGAGGATGGAAAGATCCTGCGGTTTCGCGTTCGCGATGATTTTCGCGATGCTTCCGTCCGCGCGTATAAAAAGCATGTCGAGCGGGATGAGCGTGTTCTTCATCCAGAAATTGGCTTCTTGCGGCGGTTGAAAAAGAAAGATCATGCCCGCATCCTCGGCCAGGCTCTGCCGATACATCAAGCCGCGCTCATGCTGGGCCTCGCTTTCGGCCACTTCGACTTTAAAGCGGATTTTGCAGCTGGCGCCGGACAAAACGCAGAAAGCGCCGTGGCCGAACTGGATGTCCTCGGCGCGCGCTGGCGGCGCGTTCAAAAAAGAAACGCAAAGAAAAAGAAAGCAAACGATCCGCGCGATCATGCAGGATCGGTTTCCGGCGCGGATTCCGCGTTGGCGCTTCCGTGGACGCCGAGAAGCTTCAATTTGCGGTGCAAGGCCGAGCGTTCCATGCCGATGAAATTGGCGGTGCGCGAAATGTTGCCGCCGAAGCGCGTCACTTGAGTCAAAAGATATTCGCGTTCGAACATCTCGCGCGCCTCGCGCAAAGGCAGCGTCATCATCTCGCCGCCCCGCTCCCAACGAAGAACGCTGGGCGTCGTCGCCGTGATGTCGGGGGGCAGCATATCCGCGCGGATGGCCTCGCACGGTTCGCAAGGCGCCATGATCAAAAGCCATTCCATGACGTTCCGCAATTGGCGCACATTGCCGGGCCAATTATAGGCCTGAAGCGCGGCGACGGCGTCTTCGCCGAGCGATCGCGGCGGCAGGCCCGACGTTTCGGCCGCGCGCGCGAGAAAATACTGTGCAAGGAGCGGAATATCGTCGCGCCGGTCGATTAAAGACGGAATCGTGATCGGCACGACGCTGAGGCGGTAATAAAGATCCTGGCGCACCCGCCCGGCCTGCATTTCCATCTGCAAATCGCGATTGCTTGAAGCTATGACGCGCACATCGACTTCCACGCGGGCGTTGCCGCCGACGCGCGAGAAGACCTGTTCCTGAAGCACGCGGACGATCTTGCCCTGCGTTTCCGAAGGCATATCGCTGATCTCGTCGAGATAGAGCGTGCCGCCGTGCGCACGTTCGAAAAGCCCCGTCTTGCGGCCAGCGCCCGAAGAGTCGCCTTCCATGCCGAAAAGCTCGATCTCGATCTGCTCCGGACGCAAAGTCGCGCAATTCACGACGACAAAGGGCCCCGAAGCGCGTTTCGAGCGCGCATGGATCACGCGCGCGACGACTTCCTTGCCCACGCCCGAAGATCCGACGATCATCACGCGGCTTCCCGTAGGCGCCACGCGGTCGATCAATTGCCGCAACTGGATGATCGCGGCCGATTTACCCAAAAGCTCCGTCTCCGGCCCGACGCGGACTTTCAGTTCCTGATTTTCACGTTTCAGGCGCGCCGCTTCCAGCGCATGCTTCACCTGAAGGATAAGCCTGTCCGCCTTGAAAGGCTTTTCGATGAAATCGTAAGCGCCGCGCTTGATCGCCGCGACGGCCGTTTCGATATTGCCGTGGCCGCTGATCATGATGACGGGCAGATCGGCGTGGTCGCGCAAAATATGATCGAGGAGCTGCATCCCGTCCATGCCGCTGCCCTGAAGCCAGATATCGAGGATCACAAGCGAAGGACGGCGGGCCGTAATCTCGGCCAAGGCCTTATCCGCGCTCGTCGCCTTGCGCGTTTTCAGCCCCTCGTCATTCAGAATCCCCTCGATCAAAAGACAGATATCCGTCTCGTCGTCGACGATCAAAATGTCGCTGGTCAATCCCTTGTCTTTTACGACGCCATTCATGAATGCACCCGGTTTCGGGCTTTTCGCCCGCAGATTTTTCAAGAATCACTTGATTCTTACGTTCTAGCAGATTTCTTCGTTTTGAACAAAAACTGGCGCGAAACGCAAATGTTATGTTTTCAAAGCTTCTTCGTTTTGCTGGCGCAAGGGCCAAATCATCCGAACGATGGCGCCGCCTCCCGGACGGTCTTCCAGAACAAGCGCGCCGTGATGATCTTCCATGATCTTTTTGACAATCGCAAGCCCAAGGCCCGTTCCCTTGCTTCGCGTCGTGACGTAAGGTTCGGTCAGGCGGTTGCGTTCCTCGACGGGAAGCCCCTTGCCGTTGTCCTCGACGGAAAGAACGATATGGCCGTCATGACACCGAAGGGTCGTCTTGATTTCGCCTTGCGCCTCAGCGTCGTCTTCGGGCCTGCCATCAATGGCTTCGGCGGCGTTTTTCAACAGATTCGTCAAGGCCTGACCGATCTGACGGCCATCGCATGCGACGAAACATTTTTCTTTCGGAAGATCCTGCGGATAGCGAATATCCGCCCGCCCCGTGCTTTGCATAAAGACCGTCTGGCGGCACAATTCGCGCAATTCCTGCTCTTTGATAACGGGGGTCGGCATGCGCGCGAAAGCCGAGAACTCGTCCACCATGCGGCCAATGTCTTCGACATGCCGCACGATCGTATCCGTGCAGGTTTCAAAAACTTCGGGGTCGGTTTTAATCTCGTCCTTGTATTTGCGGCGCAGCCTTTCGGCCGAAAGCTGAATGGGCGTGAGCGGATTTTTGATTTCATGCGCGATGCGACGCGCGACGTCGGCCCAGGCCGCCTTGCGCTGGGCGGAGACAAGGTCGGACACATCGTCGAACGTCACGACGTAGCCTTTGATATCGCCGCCTTGAAGCTCGGACGAAAGGCGCACAAGAAGCGTGCGCGTGGGCGCGCCCGCCATGCGTATTTCCACTTGGCCATCGCGCAACCGCGCGGCATGCGGCATGGATTCCAGCAATTTTTGAAGCTCCGGTGCCAAAACCTGAAGGGGATGTCCCGTCAGGGCGTCTTCGTTCGTGATCTGGAAAAACTCGGCCGCCTGCGGATTCATCAGGCGGATCTTGTATTCGGGATCGAGCTCGATCACGCCCGCGGAAACGCCCGCCAAAACGGCCTCCATAAAGCGGCGGCGGAGATCGAGCTGCCTGTTCGCCTCGATAAGATCGGCGCGTTGCGTTTCAAGCTGATGCGTCATCCGGTTGAAGGCGCGGCCGAGAAGGCCCAGTTCGTCGTCGGTTTTGTCGGATTCGGTTTGAGCCACGCGCGCCGTCAAATCGCCCGCGCGCACGCGATCCGTCGCGTTGATAAGCTCGCTGATCGGGCGCACGAGCTTCGTCGCGAAATTCAGCCCGAGCCATACGGCGGCGGCCATCAGCAGCAAGGACACGACGGCGAAGATCAGCGAGATCATCGTCCGGATTCCGGCGCTGTGCTCCTTCAAATCGCGATATTCCTTGACCGCGTTCTGCGTCGCCGTCATGTGGGCCAGAACCTTCGGTTCGACGAGCCTTCCGATAAAAAGATAGGTGTCGACGAAATTGTCGAGCCGCACGAGCGCGCGCACGCGATCGTCCGTATTGTTCACGACGAGCACGACGTCGCCCTGCCGCGCGCGTTCGCGCATTTCGTCCGTGATCGGTTCGAACGAAAGAGCGAAGGAAAGGCCCGACCGCGCCAAAATCTTTCCCGTTCCGTCGAAGACGATGGCTTCGTTCAGGGAACGCAAATAGGTCTGGGCCGAAATAAACTGCGCAAGGCGCGTCGGATCGCCCGCTAACGTCACCGCCTGGCGGTTCAAATCGTTCGCCATCGCGAGCGCGTCGGCGCGCAGGGATTGCTGATGTTCTTTCAGATAAGCCTGCGCGACCTCCTGCGATTCATTGAGCGCCGTATGAACGCGCTCGGAAAACCACGATTCCACGCCGAAATAGAAAAAGACGGCGGCGAACATGGCCACAAGCACCGAAGGCGCCACGGCAAGCATCGTAAAGACGCCGACCATGCGAACCTGAAGCCGCGAGCCCGCCTGATTGCGTCGGCGGCGCATCCAGATCGCGTAAATGCGCTGAAGGATCAGCATCCCGAGAAGCAGAAGAAACGTGAGATCGAGCGTCAGAAGGATCGTCACCGTCGTCGGATCGTTGCCGAAGAACGGCGTCTGCGTCATCGCCGCATAGGTCGCGATGCCGGACGCGACGGCCAGCACGACAAGAAACGTGGCGAGCCTGTTGCGCAAACCGATGCGCGTCGCCCAGATCGAAAAGCGGCGAAGTAACGCGCCCGTCATCGGGATTCCTTCTCCGCCGCGCGGCGGCAGCGCCCGGAGACAATGCCAAGCTCGCGGAGCTTTTTGCGCAGCGTGTTGCGGTTCAGGCCCAAAAGCTCTGCGGCGCGAAGCTGATTACCGCGGCATTCGGCAAGCGTCACGCGAAACAGGGGCCGCTCGATTTCCTGCAAAATGCGCGCGTAAAGCCCCGCCGAGGGAAGCCCGCGTTCATGCGCGGCGAAATAGGTGCGCAAATGCCGTTCGACCGAGGCGGAAAGACCGTGAGAAGCCGAAGAATGGGGCGTTTTTTGTTCCGAGCTATGCGAATCCATGATCAAACGGCCTGTTTTAAGAGAGGTTCGAAGAAAGAATCCAGAAGACGGCGCATTTCGTCCGGATCGCCGCAACTGTTGACGGCAGACCGAAAGGCGGAAGCGCCCGGAAGGCTTTTGCTGTACCAGCCGAGATGCTTGCGCGCAATACGCAACCCCGTATGCGCGCCGTAATAAGAAATCATCGCTTCCCAATGCTTGCGCAAAACAGCGTAGCGTTCGGCCAAACAGGGCGATGGCGACGCCTTCCCTGTGCGACAAAAAGCCATCATTTCCGCCAAAAGCCACGGGCGTCCCAAAGCGGCGCGGCCGATCATCACGCCGTCCGCGCCCGAAAGTTCCAATGCTTTCTCAAGATCGGAAGTCTCGCGTATGTCGCCGTTTGCGATGACAGGAATCTTCACGGCCTCTTTCACCTTGCGAATTTCGGCCCAATCGGCTTGGCCTTCGTAAAACTGGTTGCGCGTGCGGCCATGGACGGAAATCATTTTTACGCCGCTTTCCTCCGCGATTTTGGCAAGACTTGGCGCGTTCTTGTTGTCCTCGTTCCAGCCGAGCCGCATTTTGACGGTGACGGGAACGGAAACGGCGCGAACGACCGCCTCCATGATACGTCCGGCCAAAGGCTCATCCTTCATGAGCGCCGAACCGGCATAATTATTGACGATCTTCTTCGCGGGGCACCCGAAATTGATGTCGATGAGGACAGCGCCGCGATCCTCGTTCAGCTTGGCGGCATCGGCCATCACGGCGGGATCGCAGCCTGCGATTTGAACGGAAGTGAGACCCTCCCCATCCCGCGCGGCCATTTGCAGCGTCTTTCCGTTCTGGCGGATCATGGCCTGGCTCGCAATCATTTCAGAAAACATAAGACCCGCTCCATAGGCCTGCACCATGCGACGAAAGGGCAAATCAGTGATCCCCGCCATGGGGGCAAGCAAAACCGGCTCGGCGATCGTGAGCGATCCCAAAGTCAGGGGTTTAAGCCTCAAAGCTTTTCTAGTCTGTTGCGTCATTTCCATAGCGATGGAACTACTTTCTCGTCATCCCCGCGAAGGCGGGGATCCAGTGGCCGCGCGTCTGCGCGGCGCATGAGTCAACAAAAACGCAATTATGCACGTAATTGCAATATTGCTGACTCTTGCGGCCCATTGACATGGGCCCACTGGATTCCCGCCTTCGCGGGAATGACAAAGGGAAAGATTTGCACAAAATTTAGGCAAACATAGCGGCAGACGCGCCGACAAGCAAGCAAAGCTCTTTGCACAACGGCCATAAAGCGTTAGTTTTGCCGCATCGCCTTCTTTATCTTTGGTTTTTCTATGTCCTCTTGCACCGCTCTTATCGTCGCCGCCGGTTCCGGCCTGCGTTTCGGAACGCCTTTACCGAAACAATATCAGGATGTTGCGGGCCTTCCCATTTTACGCCGGAGTATCCTCGCCTTTCTCGAGCATCCACTGATTACGGAAGTGCGCGTCGTCATCAATCCCTCGCATCGCGATCTTTACGATAAATGTGTGTCGGGTCTTCATCTTCCCGAACCCGTTACGGGCGGCGCCACGCGTCAGGATTCCGTGCGGCTCGGGCTCGAGGCTTTGGCGCAGGACGGCAAGCCGGATTTCGTGATGATCCATGACGGCGCGCGACCCTTGATCGACGCCGCGACCATCACCGCCGTTCGCAAGGCCTTGGATTCCGCGACGGGCGCTATTGCGGCCAAACCGCTTGTCGACACATTGAAGCGCGGCGACGGCACGCGCATTACGGACACAATCGACCGTTCGAACTTGTGGCAGGCGCATACGCCGCAAGCCTTTGCTTTCGACGCGATCTTCAAGGCGCATCAAGATTCCAAGGGCGACCAACTGACCGACGATGCCGCCGTCGCCGAAAAAGCGGGCCTTCCCGTCATCCTCGTACCTTCAAATCCGGACAACATGAAAATCACGAACCCCGACGATCTCGACCGCGCCGCGCGGCTTCTTGGCCAGAACTTCGGCGATATCCGCACCGGAATCGGCTTCGACGTGCATCAACTGATCGACGGCGATGTCATCCATCTCGGCGGCCTTTCGATCCCGCATAACAAAACGCTCAAGGGCCATTCGGACGCCGACGTACTTTTACACGCCATCGTGGACGCGATCCTCGGCGCGATGGCCGCGGGCGACATCGGGCATTATTTCCCGCCGAGCGATCCCCAATGGAAAGGCAAGGACAGCGCCTTTTTCCTTTTGGAAGCGGCGCGCATGGTCAACGAACGCGGCGGCAAAATCGCGCATATCGACGCCATCGTCATGTGCGAACAGCCGCGCCTCGGCCCCCACCGCGAAGCCATGCAAAAGCGCATCGCTTCGCTCTTGGAAGTCAATCCGGATCGTGTCAGCATCAAGGCCACCACGACCGAGCGCCTCGGCTTTACGGGGCGCGAGGAAGGCATTGCCGCGCAAGCGATCGCGACGCTCCGTTTTTAACGAGGTATCTTTATGCTGCCACCCGACATTCAGGATCTCGCAAGCCGCCTCATCAAGCTTTATGAAGGCCGCGGCCTTAAAATCGTTACGGCGGAATCCTGCACGGGCGGGATGATCGCGGCGGCTCTCACGGATATAGCGGGCGCTTCCGCCGTTTTTGAGCGCGGGTTCGTGACCTACAGCAACGATTCAAAAATCGATCTTCTGGGCGTCTTGCCGGATTACATCGCCTCCTATGGCGCGGTGAGCGGCGAAGTGGCCGAGGCCATGGCGGACGGCGCGCTGACCTATTCCCTCGCCGATATCGCCGTGTCCGTGACCGGCATCGCGGGGCCGGATGGCGGCACGGAAAAAAAGCCCGTCGGCCTCGTCTATATCGGCATCGCGACAAAAGACGGCGCGCGTTTTCACTATCAAAACATTTTTAAGGGCGACCGCGACGACATTCGCCATCAAGCCACCGCCGAGGCACTGCGGCTTTTGCTGGTTTTGAATAGAGAAGAGTGATCAGGCGTCGTTGAGATTCAGCCGCGTTTCAATACGCTCGACACGTCGTTGAAGTTCATCAACATTCAACGCACCTCGCGCGCTGTCGCTATGAAGCGTCGCGATATAGCTTTCAATTGAGGCGAGTCTAGCTTTGATGTCGCGGCTGCTGCTTTTCAAATCAGCGACATCCAGACGGATCGCCCGCAAATGTTCCAGTACAAGATTTTCGCTCTTTCCAGTCATCGACATTCCCCTACGCGCTACATAGATAATAACGAAAATAAGTTAATAATTAAAGGAAAAACAGAAAAATAGGCCTATTTTCCTTATTCTCAACCCCGAGGATAGCCCCGCATTAAAGCGGAATCTCCGTCGGCTTGGTTTTCTTCATCCACCAAATGACGATAAGGCGCGTGATCATGATCGCCGCGAAGATCGAGGTGATGATGCCGATGGCGAGCGTCACGGCGAAGCCCTTCACGGGGCCGGATCCGAAGATGTAAAGCAGGATCGAGGCGATCAGCGTCGTCATGTTGGCGTCGATGATGGCCGAAAGCGCGTGGCGATAGCCCGCGTCGATCGAACCGTTCACCGAGCGGCCGAGGCGCATTTCCTCGCGTATGCGTTCGAACACGAGAACGTTCGCATCAAGCGCCGTGCCGATGGTAAGAACGATGCCCGCGATGCCCGGCAGCGTCAGCGTCGCCTGAAGCATCGAAAGAATCCCGAAGATCAGCGCGATCACGAACAAAAGCGCGATATTCGCGAAGATGCCGAAAAGCCCATAGCTCAAAAGGATAAAGACCATCACGAGTCCGAGGCCGATCAAGCTGGCCGTTGCGCCCGCTTTGATCGAATCCGCGCCGAGGCCCGGGCCTACGGTGCGTTCCTCAAGAATCCGGATGGGCGCAGGCAAAGCGCCCGCGCGCAGAAGAAGCGCGAGATCCTGCGCGCTTTGCGTCGTGAAGTGGCCCGAGATGACGCCGCTTCCGCCCAAAATGGGTTCACGAATGACGGGCGCGCTGATGACCTTGTTATCGAGAACGATCGCGAAAAGACGCCCCGTGTTCGTGCGCGTCGCCTCGCCGAAACGCTTGCCGCCGATGGAATCGAAACGGAAGCTGACGACGGGATCGCCGTTGTTGAAGGAAGGCTGGGCATCGACGAGCGTATCGCCCGACACCATGATGCGTTTTTGCACGACGAAGAACTGGCCCGGGGTTTCGGCGGAGGGCAGTTTTTCGGTGCCCGGCGGCAGGGTGGATCCCTGCCCCGACGCGAGCGCGGCGCTTGCGGACTCGTCGACAAGACGGAACGTCAATTTCGCCGTCTGGCCCAAAAGGTTTTTAATGCGTTCGGGATCGTCCACACCCGGAAGCTGAACGAGAATGCGATTGTCGCCTTCGCGCTGGATCGAGGGTTCGCGCGTGCCGGTTTCGTCGATGCGGCGGCGCACGATCTCGATGGATTGATCCATCGCCGCGCGTTTTTTCTCGGCGATCTTGGCCTCGGTCATGCGAAGCGTGAAGCCTCCGTCGTCGCGCTTGATTTCAAGATCGCGGTCGATGTCATGAACGATATCGCGCGCCTTGTCCTCCTGCGTCGCGTCCGTCAGGCGAAAATGGACGGCCCCGTTCGCAAGGCCGAGATCCGTATAGCCGATCTTCGCGCCGCGCAATTCGCTGCGCACCTGATCGACCAATCCCTGAAGCTGTTCGTCGATAACGTTGTCGACGGCGACTTCAAGCAAAAGATGAGAACCGCCCCGCAAATCCAGGCCAAGATTGACGGTTTTGCTCGGCACAAAGGAAGGCGCATTGTCCTGAAGCCAGGCCAGCGACTGTTTTCCGAGAAGATTCGGCGCGGCAAAAAGGACTCCAAGCGCGCAAATGCCCAGAATCATCCACACTTTCCAACGTTCGAGATAGATCATATCAATCCTTTTTCTTTTCCGCCTTTTTGTCTTCTTTTTTATCCGCATCTTCCTTCGGCGCATCGAGGCCCGTGACGGAAGAGCGGAGAATCCTCATCTGGACGCCCGATGCGACCTCAACCATCAGATAATCGTCGCCATCAAGCTTCGTGATCACACCGATAAGGCCGCCCAAAATGACGACTTTATCGCCTTTTTTCAGCGCCTTGAGCAGCGCGCTTTGCTCATCGAACTTTTTCTGCTGCGGGCGGATCAAAAGAAAATAAAAGACGGCGAAAATCAGAAAAACGGGCAAATACCGCATCAGAGCGGACGGCACATCCGTGGCGGGCGGCATGGTTTGCGCCGCATCGGCGGCCCGGGCCGTACCGATGAAAAGAGAAGTCGCGTCGAACATAGGGAATCCTTCTTCAATGAGGGAAGCAGGGCGAACTATAACGCCATCGCCTTGGCGCGCAACACGTTTATGTACAGGTCGGCCCGCTTATGCAAGAGGGATGGTAGCGCAAACCCACCGTGGCGGCGTCTTTTACCCATGGCAGCTAGATAAGGGGCCTATTCGCTGCCGGCGACTTCTTTGGCATAATCCTCGGGCGTCGCGGGATAACGGGTCGTCGGATCGACATTGATAAGACCATCCGCATGCACGTTTTGCGGTTGGCTATAGCAATCCGCCTCGGCCAGCGATCTATAGCACCACACTTCCTGCGCGGGCTGAGCCGGAGGCGGCGCATCTTTTTTCCACGGCGTGATACAGCCGCCAAGCAAGGGCATGAGAATCGCAAGGCAGAGAAAGAATCGAAAGGACATCTTCATAGCCTAAACGCTAAAGGTCGCGCGGTTAAGGAAAGTTTAATCGTCTTTTTCTTCTCTCGCCTCTACTTCTGTCGGCCCTTCTTCGGTCGGTATGACGTATTTTTCGCCGAGCCAGCGGCCAAGATCGATTTGCGCGCAACGCGCGCAGCAGAATGGCCGGAATTTCGCGTCCGCTTCCTTGCCGCACAAAGGGCACTTGCCGGTCTTTTTCTCCGTCATTTTTCAGACTCTCAAATCATTCAGCGAAGAACCGACATTTTGACGCGTCATTTCGACGAGCCCCAGTTTCGTCATGCCGAAAACGTTCACGCCCGCCGGATCGCCCGCCGTCGCGCGTTTAAGGGCGTTCAAAAGCTTCGATTGGTCGGGTCGCGCGCGCATCTTCAACGCATCGACGACAATAATGCCGGACAGATTGCGCAGCCTGATCTGCCGCGCGATTTCGCCGGCCGCGATCAGGTTGACGGCAAGCGGATTGGCAGCCTCGCCCGCGTTCACGTCGATGGCGACAAGCGCTTCCGTGCTCTCGATCACAAGGCTTCCCCCGCCTTTAAGATCGACGCGCGGTTCGCGCAGTTCTTCCCAAAGATCGTCAATCTCGGCAGGAATTGGGCTTTTCCCATGCGGTTTCAAAACTCCGCTTTTTTGGGGGTGCTTGGCTTTCAAATGCGCCGCGCATGCCGCATGGTCTTCCTTGTCCGCGACGACAATCGCGCCGATCGGCTCGTTTCCGCAAAGCGCCATGACGCGTTCAAAAAGGCTGGGCCGAAAAAGAAGGCCCGTTTCCTTCGGATCGAAAAGCTTCGCCTCATCCGCGCTTAAAAGAGCGCCGGCATGGGCCTTCCCCTGACGCGCCGTTTTTTTGACGCGCAGAATGACTTCGTCGCCGGATTTCAAACCTTCAACATTCTCGACATAGATTTTTCCTTCTATCCCGCCTTCGATCCATGCGGCCTTGGCGGATGGCATCAAGCGCGCGACGCGTCCGGCCACAATGGCACCCGTCAAATCAGGCGAATCTATCTTCGCGCACAAAAGATCGCGCAAATCCCCGTCCTTCCACAAAGCGGCCCGCAGAATTCCGTCGATTCTGTCGATTGTCAGAAGGGCGTTCATAGGTACCCGCAACTTTTCAGCATCTGTCCGACATCGAAAAGCGGCAGTCCGACGATATTCGAATAGGATCCCGCCATCGCGCGCACAAGCATCGCGGCCCGGCCTTGAATGGCGTAACCGCCAGCCTTGCCGATCCCCTCGCCGCTTATGACATAGGATTCGATCTCGGATTCGGTCAGGCGTTTGAAAGTCACGCTGCTGTCCGCAAGGCGCGAAAGGATTCCGCCCTCCGGAAGGATCAGCGCGACGCCGGTCAAAACATGATGGCGGCGTCCGGAAAGAAGCGTCAAGCAGGCGCGAACGTCCTGCGCCGTTTCGGCTTTCGGCAAAATGCGCCGCCCGCAGGCGACGACCGTATCGGCCCCAAGGACGATCGCATCCGGATTTGTTTTCGCGACTTCTTTCGCCTTGGCGAGCGCCAATCGCGACGCCAGCGCGCGGGGAAGCTCTTTCGAAAGCGAAGTCTCGTCGATTTCGGCAGGGCGTATTTTATCCGGCGCAATGCCGCAGCTCGCCAAAAGCGCCACGCGGCGCGGCGAGGAAGAAGCCAGAATAAGCTGTGTTTTTTTCGTTTTCATGCGCTCTCTTTCAATCGAAGATCGTTATCTTCTTTTTACGAAGCTTATAAACAAAGGAAATGACTTCCGCCACGGCGCGATAATGCTCCGGCTGGATGGCTTTGTCCAAATCGACCGTCTCGTAAAGCGTTCGCGCCAAGGGCGGGTTGCTGACGAGCGGGATTTCGGATTCTTCCGCAACCTCGCGGATGCGAAGTGCTACAACGTCGATACCCTTCGCGAGAACGACGGGCGCGGCCATCTTCGCATTGTCGTATTGAAGCGCCACGGCATAGTGCGTCGGGTTCGTGATCACGACGTCGGCCTTCGGAACCTGCGCCATCATGCGGCGACGCGCCTTTTCGATGCGAATGCCCCGCAAACGGGCGCGAATGAGCGGATCGCCTTCGCTTTGTTTGCGTTCGTCCTTGACCTCCTGCTTCGACATGCGAAGGCCTTTGTAATACTGGTAACGCTGATAGACGATATCCGCCACGGCGATCACGGTGATAATCGTCATCAAGACGACCATCAGATGCACGGCCTCGTGATGCATCATCGCCATCGTCGCCATCAGATCCTGGCCGACGAAAAGCGGCAACTTCTGAATCAACGGAATAAAGATGGTCACCGCGACGCCGCCTAGAACCACGAGCTTCAGAAAACTCTTCACAAGCTCGGCCAGCGCGTTTTGCGAAAAGATCGTCTTAAAGCCCTGAAGCGAAAAAACGCGCTCAAAATTGAACTTCAGCTTGGCGGGATTCACATAAAAGCCGGTCTGTACCATCGTGCCGAGAATGGCCCCCGCGCTGAGGATGGAGAAAACGAGAACGGTGGAAAGCGCGAGTCCGGCCAAGGTCTTTGCCGCCAGAACCTGTATCCCGAGGCCCTCAAGGCTGATCTCATGGGGCTGTTCCAGAAAAGGACGGAACCCGTCGATCATCTCTCGGCCCATCGTGGGGCCAAGCCAAGCCACGACGATAAGGCTTGCGACGAATATAGTCCATGTCGCGATCTCGCGGCTGACGGGCAACTGCCCCTCTTCCCGCGCTTCTTCAAGCCGTTTGTCGGTGGGGGCTTCGGTTTGTTGTTCTTTGTCGGTTTCGGCCATCCGTATTTACCGCGCCAGAAAATTGGCGAAGGCATCGTCCATAAAATGAAGCCAAGCATAGGCCATGGATGCGATGACCGCCGCGAAAAGGATCATGCCGCCCCAGATTTGAAGAGGCATGATGACCAAAAAGAGTTGAACCTGCGGCATCATGCGCTGAATCATGCCCATGGCCAGATAGAGCAGCAGCCCGATAACGAGAAAAGGCGCGCCGATTTCGACGCCGACCATAAAGCAGCGCGTCATCAAATGCGCATAGGTCTGGGCCGCGTCGCCGAGCATCAGCGGTTCTTTGATTGGAAAGACGTGATAGGTTTCAATCAGGCCGCGCAAAAGAAAATAGTCGAGACCCGAAACGAAAAGAAGGGAGATCGCAGCCATGCTCAGCAAGGCGCTTGGGAGCGCGCTTTGCGCCGCTTGCGTCGGATTAAGGATCATGGCGTTCGACAAGCCGATCTGAACGGCGATGATGCTTCCGGCCGTTTCGATGGAATCCATCATGAGCCTTAGAACGGAGCCGAAAAACAAGCCGACAAAAACTTCGTGCGCAAGGAGAAGGGCCAAATCCCCGACCGTCGTCGGCACCGCAGGGATCCCGGGCAAGAGAGCCGGATAGACAAGCACGCTGAGCGCCATGGCGAAGACGAGCCGGAGCCGCGCGGGCACGAAACTTTCGCCGATGCCGGGAAAAAGCATCATGCCCGCCCCCATGCGCGCGAAAACGAGCAGAAACTGAAAAACGTGTCCGGAAAGTTGGTTGGAAAAGTCCAGAGAGATCATTTAGGGCATATCCTACCCATTTATCCCGATCTGTACGATCTTATCCGCCAGCATTTTCGTAAATCCGCCTAGGGAAGACAGCATAAAGGGAAGCAACAAAAGGGTCAGACCGAAAATCGTGACCATCTTGGGAATGAAGGTCAAAGTCATTTCCTGAATCTGCGTTACGGCCTGAAGCAAGGAAATGATGACGCCGATGACAAGGCCCGCAAGCAAAACGGGCCCCGTTATCTTGAACATGACGATGATGGCTTCGCGGCAGATCTCGATGACTTCGGCTTCGTTCATGGGTTAAATCGAGGTGCGCATAATTTCTTGATAGGCCGAAACGATCTTGTCGCGGATGGTCGAGACGGTCTGCATCATCACCTCGGCGTTGCTGACGGCGACGACGACTTCCTGAAGATTGGCCTTCCCCGTGGCCGCGGCCTGCGTCGCCTGTTCGCTGTCCTTCAGCGATTTGACGGCGTCGCCCATGAAGGATTTCAGCGTATCGGAAAAGCTTGCGGCTCCGCTGTCGGAGGCGCCGCCGCCCGAGGTCAGGCCCGCCTGCATCGGTTGACGATAGGCGGCCAAAGCGCTCGCGATATTCATGACCATGGCGTTTTCTCCCAGGCTCTAAAGCATTTCAGGTTTTCAGCAGATCCAAAACTTTCAATATCATCCCGCGCGCCGCGTCGATGCAGTTGAGGTTGGCGTCATAGGCGCGCTGGGCCTCGCGCATGTCCATGCTTTCTATGATGGGATTGACGTTCGGCGTCGAAACGAAACCCTGCGCGTCGGCGGCGGGATGCGAGGGATCGAATTTTTTGTTGAAGGGGCTTCTGTCTTTTTGAACGCTTTTGACCTTGACCTCGTACGCTCCCAAAGCCTTGTCGAATTCGTTCGCGAAACTGACGATCTGGCGACGGTAAGGCGCCTGGTTCGGCGAGGACGGAGTCGTATCGGCGTTCGCGATGTTTTCGGCATCGACTTTCATCCGCGTCGTTTGCGCGTGAAGGCCCGAGGCCGAGATCTGGAAGACGCTTGATAGATCGGATGAAGACATTTTTGCTGCGCTCCCCTTTATTTTCCGACGGCGGTGCGGAAGAAGCCCAGGAATTTGTGATAAAGCGAGGTTTCGGTCTGATAATCGATCGAGGTTTGCGAAACCTGCATCATCTGTTGTTCCAGATCGACCGAATTGCCGGAAGGAACCGTTTCATAGCTGGAAGCCTTTTTCGTGCGCGACGCCCCGCCCGCCATCGAGGCCGGAAGGATATGATTTGGATTCGTGATCGCCATCCCGGCGCTGGCGGCGCGCATGGCGGATTCGAAGGTGAACGGCTCCAAATCCTTGGCCTTGAAACCGGGCGTATCGGCGTTGGCGACATTTTGGGAAAGCACGGAAAGGCGCTGGCTGTCATAGCCCATTTTCTGGGTTATGACGCGCATGAGGCCCGTATCTGTAAGTCCCATGTTCCATTCCTTTCGGGAGCCCGTTTTGGGGAACGCGATCCGTCGCGCCAGCTTTCGCGAAGCCAGTTTACCCAAGCCTGAATACATTGTCGATAGCGGAAGGTTAACAAAACGTAAACATTAGCCTTTCCCGTCGCCTAGCAGACTGTTATGAAAGGAGGATGACGGCGAATCAGGATCCCTCTTCCCCCTTCGGCCCGCTTTTCCACAAGGACAAGCCATCCGTCGCCGTCGCGATAAAGGCCGATGAAAAAGATTCGCATGCGCCCGCGCAAATCGTGGCCTCCGGACGCGGCGCTTTGGCGGAACAGATTCTCGCCCTCGCCTTTGCCGAGGGGCTTCCCGTGCGCGAGGATGCCGATCTTGCGACGCTGCTCGCGACGCTCGAACTTGACACGCCCATCCCAAGCGAGGCGATTATCGCGGTGGCGGAAATCCTCGCCAAGGTGTATGAGGCAAATGGAAAGAGCGAAAACATCCCTTCTTCAACCTCCGTACCAGATGCAAAGGCTCCTCTATGACTGCTGAAATTCTTACAAGCACGATCGACGAACTGAACGCGCTCAAGGCGTTTTTCAATAGCGCGCACGATCAATTGGGAAAAGGCAACGTCGTCGACATGGACGGCATCGACACGCGCGTAAGCCAGATTTGCCAGACGGTTCAGAAAGCGGATCCTTCGCATCAGCAGATCTATCTGCCCGAACTCGCGACGCTGATCGACCTTCTCAACACCTACGAGAAGGAACTGCACAAACTTCAGACGAAAATGCTTTCTTCCTCGGGCGGAACGGAAACGAATGGCAACGCCTGATCCTGAAGGCATCTCTTTTGCGCGGCTTATTTTCGCCACGGGAACGGTGGGCGGGCTTCTTGCTCTGCTGGCTTTCGTCTTAAAAGGGTTTGCCGCGCGCGGCGTCGGCTTTTCGCTGTCCAAGGGAAAACGGCGGATTCGGGTTCTCGAAACGCTGCCGATCGACACGCGCCGTCGCCTCGTCCTCATCCGCTGCGACGAAACGGAACACCTTCTTCTTCTTGGCGGCGCGCAGGATTGCGTCGTAAAATCGGCGCTGGCCCTCCCCTCTCTCAACGCTCCGGATCAAGATAAATGAAAGCGGTTTTTCGGACTATCCTGCCCGCCCTTCTGGTTCTGACGCTTCTTTTCGCGCCCAATATGGTTTGCGCGCAAAGCCTTAATCTCGATCTCGGCGGCGGCGCGACGACCACCTCGCGCATCATCCAGCTCACGCTTCTTGTCACCGTTCTCTCGCTCGCCCCTTCGATTCTTGTGATGGTGACGAGCTTTACGCGAATCGTCGTCGTCCTGTCTTTTCTGCGAAGCGCCATCGGCGTTCAGCAAACGCCGCCGAACGTCGTCATGATAAGCCTCGCGCTTTTTCTAACCCTTTTCGTCATGCAACCGACCTTTGACCGCGCGTGGGAAGAAGGCATTCGCCCGCTGATGAACAACGAGATCAACGAAGCGACGTCTTTCGACCGCACCATCGAGCCCTTTCAGGATTTCATGCTGAAGCACACGCGCGACAAGGATCTCGACTTCTTTGTTCAGGTCGCGAAAATCGATCAGCCTGCGCCCGGGAAAGAGGCTGGGAAAGAGGCCGCAGCGCCGGAATTGAAAGATAAAGACATTCCCCTTCACGTCTTGATCCCCGCCTTCATGATTTCGGAACTCCGGCGCGCTTTTGAGATCGGTTTTTTGATATTTCTTCCCTTCCTGATTATCGACATGGTCATCGCGTCCATTCTGATGTCGATGGGCATGATGATGCTTCCGCCGTCGGTGATCTCGATGCCGTTCAAGATCATCTTCTTCGTTCTTGTGGACGGCTGGTTGCTTATTGCGGGAAGTCTCGTGCAAAGCTATGGCGCTGGATAGGTATTGTTTCGCCGCTTTTTTGTGCTATAAAAAAAAGTGGTTTTTCCTTCTTTTTTCCCCTGATTCTTTCAAACAGCCATGCCCCCGCGCAAACTGAGCGAACTTGAATTCGTCGATCTTTACGTCTGTCTTGAAGGCGATGCGCAGCCGCATTTCCATCGCGTCGCTTTCGGCGAAACGGAAGAAGAGAGCATCGACGTTCCGCCCGCGTTCAAAGAGGCCGTCGATGCCCTGGCCGCCTTTTTGCGCGATAAGTTTATCGAAGACGAAATGGGCGTCACCTATGAAGGCGTTCGCCTACGCGCCGCGAAGGTTCGAACGGCCGGCGGTTATTTATGGGCCGCGCTTCGCAAAATCAACGCCGTGCCGCCGGCGGTCGACAAACTGGGCTTCGTTCCGCCCTTGGTTCCCCACCTGCGCGCGCTGGGAAAACGCGACGGACTCATCCTCGTCTGCGGCGCGACGGGGCAAGGCAAGACGACGACGTCCTGTTCGCTTCTGGCCGACTATCTCAACAATTTCGGGGGCGTCGCTTTTTCGATCGAGGATCCCGTCGAATACGATCTTGAAGGCCGCCACGGCAAAGGCGGCTATTGCTATCAATCCGAGATTCAGGACGACCGCGAATGGGCGGAAATGCTCAAACGCAGCCTGCGTTGGCATCCGCGCTATATCTTCGTCGGCGAAATCCGTACGCCCGACGCCGCGAACCAGCTTTTGCGCGCCGCGACGTCAGGCCATCTTGTCATCACGACCGTCCATGCCGGAACGGTGGAAGAAGCGCTTGAGGGGCTTCTCCAACTCGCCGAGCAATCTTTGGGCGAACGCGCGACCAGTCTTTTGGCGACGGGCCTTACGGCCGTTTTGCATCAGACGCTTACGCCGCTTGGGCTTAAAGCCAATTTCTACATCACCGAACCTCACGGTTCGGCGTCGGCCTTTCGTTCCTGCATCCGCGACAAACGCATCGGCCAGACGCGCACGTTCGTCGATCAACAATCCGCCCTTCTGATGCAAAGCGGAAAAATCTCCCGCGATTGAACGGCGCAAGAGGGGATCATGGGGAGACATCAGGGAAAATGACGGATCAACCCTTTCTTCCCGAATCCCTCAGCAGCGATATGATCGCCTCGCTCTACGCGCGGTTTCAGCAAAATCCGTCTTTCATCGATCCGACGCTTCGCTCCTTTTTCGAAAATATGGGCGAAGAAGCGCACAGCGTTCTTACCATGCGCATCAGCGCGAAAAAGAAGGCCGAAGAAGAAGCCGAAAACGCGGCCGCGCAAACGCCCGCGCCCGAGATTTCGAACCGACAAACGGCGCTGACGGACAGCATCCGCGCGATCATGCTGATCCGCGCGATGCGCCTGCGCGCCCATCTTGTCGCCGCGCTCGACCCCCTCGGTCTTTCCAAAAAGACCTATCACGCCGAACTCGATCCCGTCGCTTACGGTTTCGGCGAGAAAGATTGGGATCGTCCCATTTTCATCGGCGGCGCGTTAGGCCTGCAGGAGGCCAGCCTACGCACGATTCAGGAAACGCTCCGCGCCGCCTATTGCGGCACGATCGGGCTCGAGTTCATGCACATCCAGAATCCGGCGCAAAAAGCATGGATTCAAGAGCATTTCGAAAATCCGCACAACAAACCCGCCTTCGATGCCTCATTAAGACGAAAAATTCTGGCGCATCTGATCGAGGCGGAATCCTTCGAGCATTTTCTCGCGGCGCATTTTCCTTCCCTTCAGCGCTTTAGCCTCGAAGGCGCCGAATCCCTGCTTCCTCTGTTGCTTTTCGCCTTCGCGCGCGCCTCCGAGCTTGGACTTGAGGAAGCCGTCATCGGCATGGCCCATCGCGGTCGTCTGAACATTCTCGCCAACCTTATGGACAAGCCGCTTCCGGCCTTGTTCGCGGAATTGGACGGGGCGCCGTTTTATCCCGAAATCGCCCATGCCGTCGGCGATTTGAAATACCATCTCGGTTCCTCAACAAACCGCCGTTTCGGAAGCCACAATCTTCATCTTTCGTTGACGGCGAACCCCTCGCACCTCGAAATCGTGAGCCCCGTCGTCATGGGCCGCGCGCGGGCCAAACAGCAGCAGCGCATCGAGGATTTTGTTTCGGCGGACGAAGCGCGGCATCGTGTCATGGGGCTTTTGATCCATGGCGACGCGGCCATCGCGGGACAAGGCATTGTGGCCGAGACCATGATGTTGTCGGATCTTGAAGGCTATACGACCGGCGGCGCGATCCACATCGTCGTCAACAACCAGATCGGCTTCACGACGGATCCTCAAAACGCCCATTCCGGCCTTCATTGCACCGATATCGCCAAGGCCGTTCAGGCCCCGATTTTCCACGTGAACGGCGACGATGTGGAAGCGGTCGTCCATGTGGCGCAAATGGCGGCGGCCTATCGCCAGAAATTTCATCACGACGTTTTTGTCGATATGGTTTGCTATCGCCGCAACGGCCACAGCGAAAGCGACGATCCGTCCTTCACGCAGCCGCTGATGGCCGAAAAGATCAAGACTCAACCGACGACGGCGAGCCTTTACGCGCAAAGACTTGAGGCCGAGGGCGTCCTGACGAAAGACGACGTTCTCAAAATCCGGCGCGATTGCGCCGAAAAATGGACGCAGGCGCTCGATGAGGCCAAAAGCTACGCGCCGGAAAAAGCGAACTGGCTTGAAGGCCATTGGCTTGGCTATGTGCCGCCGCCCGTCCACGAACAGCAGACCGAAACCGGATTTGACGTTCAGAAACTGAAAATCCTTGGCGCGCGCCTGACGGCGCTCCCGCAAGATTTTGAGGCCCACCCGAAACTCGCGAATCTTCTCAAAAAACGCAGCGCGATGGTTGAAACGGGCGAAGGAATCGATTGGCCGATGGCCGAAGCGCTTGCGTTCGCAAGCCTCGCTTACGAAAAAACGCCCGTCCGGCTGTCCGGTCAAGATAGCCGTCGCGGCGCGTTCGGCCAGCGCCATGCCGTATGGATCGATCAAGAAACGGGCAAGCCCTATTGCCCCTTCGCTTATTTGTCCGATGAGCAAGCCCCCGTCGCGATCATCGACAGCCCTTTATCCGAAGCGGCCGTCATGGGCTTCGAATATGGCGTGTCGCTCGCCGCTCCGGAAGCGCTTGTCTGTTGGGAAGCTCAATACGGCGATTTTGTGAACGGCGCGCAGATTATCGTCGACCAGTTTCTTGCCTCCGCCGAGGCCAAATGGCTACGCCTTTCGGGCCTCGTGCTTCTCTTGCCGCACGGTTACGAAGGGCAAGGGCCGGAACATTCCTCGGCGCGGCTTGAGCGTTTTCTCCAACTTTGCGCCGACGAAAACATTCAAGTCGCGAATTGCACCAGCCCTTCGAATTATTTTCACATCCTCCGCCGCCAGATGCTGCGCAATTACAGAAAACCCCTCGTCCTGATGACGCCAAAGGCGATCTTGCGCCATCCTTCCTGCGTCGCGCGGCTGGACGAAATGGGGCCGGCGACGCATTTCATTCCCGTTTTCGACGACGGCGCGCCCGCGCTTTTGGAAAAAGAAAAAATCCGCCGCGTCCTTCTTTGCAGCGGCAAAATCTATTTCGATCTTTGCGCCGCGCGCGAAGCGAAAAAACTGAACGACGTCGCCATCATCCGAGTCGAGCAGTTCTATCCGTTTCCCGCCGAATCATTAACCCTGATTCTCGGAAAATATTCTCAAGCCGAAATCGTCTGGTGCCAGGAAGAACCGGAGAATATGGGCGCGGCAAGCTTCATCCGCGGGCAGCTGTCCCCCGTTTTAAAGGCCATTAACCAACCGCGCGCGGGATTCAGGTTTATCGCGCGCCCGCCTTCAGCCTCGCCCGCCGCCGGCACGATGGAGCGGCACAGGGCCGAGCAAAACATTCTTATGGATAAAGCCTTCGCTTAAATCGTCATGAAAGAATTGACTCCTCGCGCCGCCCTGTTCTAATCAGCCTTGGATTGATTATAATCTTTTTCGAGTTTTCCATGATCAGTTCTTGCGCGCGCATAGAAGACTATGAAATCCGGGTTCCCTCCGATGCGGTTGAAAGCATTGCTTGCGACCTCCAAGCCCTATCCGATCAGATATGGTTTTACAGAACGCAAGCTGCAAAACATGTTCCCCAAAAACACTGGGGCGATATGTATGAAAGAGCTGTCGAATCTTTTGTCGTCGAAAATGTCCAGAGCCTTGACCGTAGATATGATCCCACGCTGCGCGCTTACGCGCACGAAATTTGCTGCTTGCGCGGCAGGGGTTGGGAAGATGATCCCAGAATCGTCGGGCTTTGGATGGATGTCGCCAAGGCCAAGGAGGGATCCTCCAGCCATCATCCTACCAAAACCGTTGCAACAATCATCCTCTCGCCCAACAATAGAATGCTTGCCATGGCGGCCAACGGCATTCCCGCAGGGCTTTCCATTCATGGCGATTGTTTTTTAAATAGCCTCCGCAAATACTCGACTTCGTGCTCCGAGCCCAACGCCATGGCGGAAATCCTCGGCATTAAGGCCGAGATTCCGAAGAAATACAAGGGCAGCAAAAGCCATTTTGATCTTGTACGTGCCGCCGTCCAAAAACGCAGGCGAGCCTTATACAAAAAGGATCAACCAAACAGAAATCTTCTTGAAGGATCGACTTTTATTGTAACCGCCTTGTCATGCACCCTGTGCGCCCCGCTTTTGGTCGAGTACAAGATCGGAACATTGATCTACGACGTTACGGGCGGCATCCACTTCACGCGCAAGGACAAAAACGATGAGGCGCTGGCCATTCTGCGCTGCGGCGGCGTAACGGTTCGAGGGTTTAATTCGACCACCTGCAGTTTTGTTCCGACATAAAAAGCCGCTATCAAAAACGCCTAACGCATCTTGGCGCGCGGATGCGCTAACCGATAGGTCTCCGACAATTGGCCCGCATCGACTTTCGTATAGACTTGCGTCGTCGAAAGCGAGGCGTGCCCCAAAAGCTCCTGTAACGAACGCAAATCCGCGCCGTGCGCAAGCAAATGCGTCGCGAAACTGTGGCGAAGCGCGTGCGGCGTGACGGTATCGGGCAGATTGAGATCGCGCCGAAGCCGCCGCAAATTCCGTTGCGCAACGCCCGCGTTCAAAACATCGCCGCGCACGCCTAAAAAAACGGGATCTTCCGGCCTTCCTGCGAACGGACTGGCCGCCTTGTATTTCTCGATCACGGCTTTCACGAACGGCAGAAGCGGCACGCGCCTTTGCTTGTTCCCTTTGCCCGTGACGGTAAGGCTTTCTCCTGCAAGATCTTTGTGGCGAAGGGACAAAGCCTCGCCGATACGAAGTCCCGCGCCGTAAAGAAGCGTGAACAGCGCCTCGTCGCGCAAACCGATCCACGGCTCAAGCGGGACATTCCGCGCAAGGGCGACGATGTCCTCGGCCCCCGCTTCCGTCACGGGGCGCGGAAGACGTCGCCCGACTTTCGGCGTTTTCAAAAGATCGATGGCCGCATTGTGAAGAAGCCCCGAACGATCCATCCAGCGGAAAAAGTTACGCACGCCGGAGACGGCGCGCGCGCGCGAAGAGGCATCTTGCCCCCGCGCGGATTCAAAAGCGAGCCACGCGCGGAAATCGGTGAGAGTCAGACCGGAAAGAACGGAAAGCGAGATCGGCCCGCCGCGATGCGATTTTACGAATCCGAAAAAATCGTCGAGATCGAAGCGATAGGAAGAAAGCGTGTTGGCGGAGGCGCGCCGTTCGCCCCGAAGCCAATCGGCCCATTTAAGAAGGGCATCTTGAAGATCCGCCGCCAAAGGCAGCGGATCGCCGTCGTTTAAACGAGGCACTTGACCACGCACCGTTCGATGATGGCGCCGAGGCATTCGATTTGCTCCGTCGCAAGTCCCGTCGAATAATAGAACGGATCGCTATGGCCGAAAGCCAGCAGCCCGTCCGGAAGGCCCGGCGCGAAGCGAAGGCGAAGAAGCGCGCGCGAACGCACCTCCTCGGCAAGTTTTCCGAAAAGCGATGTTTCGGCTTCGCCCTGCTCTTCCAAAATCAAATCGCGACCGGAGAGCCACGCATCGATAAAGCCGTGGGGTTTGACGGTCAGATAACCGTAATCGCCTTCTTTCAAAACGTCGCCGGAATCCATGAAAAGCGTCACGGCGGCGTGATCGAGCACAAGCGCCATATCCTCGGCGATAAAACGCAGGATCGAAGCGAAATCGGGCGCATCGAGAAGCGAAAGAATGGCGGCGTTCACGCGGTTCTGGCGCTGCATGTGATCCTGCATCAACTGAAGCAGGCCGTCATGCTCGTCCTTGATCGCGAGAAAATTGTCTTGAAGCCGCGCCAACATGAAACGCTGGAAATCCTCGACCTTGTCGCCGCGCGACCTTACGGGCGGCACAAGGCGGGTCAGAAGATCGTCGTGGTCGGCGAGGAAATCCGGATGCGCGAGAAGATAGTCGCGCACATCCCCGGGCATAAGCCGGTTGAGATCGTGAGCTGTGTTATCGTCGTCGCGCACCACGGGAACCTCTTTTTATTTTGTCGGTATCGTTTGCCCTGTTTTTTTCCAATCCGCGACAAATTGAGCAAGGCCCTTATCCGTCAAAGGATGGTTGAAAAGCTGGCGAATGATTTGCGGCGGAATGGTCGCGACATGCGCGCCCATCTTGGCGGCCTCAACCACATGCGTCGGATTGCGCACCGAGGCGACGAGCACTTCCGTCTTGAAGGAAGGATAGGCTTGATAAATCGTGCAAATCTCGTCGATCAGATCCATGCCGTTTTGCCCGACATCGTCCAGGCGGCCCACGAAAGGCGAAACGAAGGTCGCGCCCGCCTTGGCTGCCAGAATGGCTTGCGCCGCCGAAAAACAAAGGGTTACGTTGACCATTGTTCCCTTTTCCGTCAAAGCCTTGCAGACTTTGAGTCCGGCTTGGGTCAAAGGCACCTTCACGGCGATGTTTTTGGCGATTTTGGAGAGATAAAGGGCTTCGGCCATCATGGGTTCGAAATCGGTGGAGGCCACTTCGGCGCTCACGGGGCCAGGCACGATTTTGGCGATTTCGCGGACAAGTTCGATAAAATTGGGCGCGCCCGATTTGGCGACAAGCGATGGATTTGTCGTAACGCCGTCCAAAAGCCCTGTCGAAGCAAGGTCTTTAATCTCGGCAAGATCGGCGGTATCAACAAAGAACTTCATGCGGAAAACTCCCTCTACAGATTCGAAAACAAGTTTAGTCTAGTCCATGAAATTGACAGCCCCCAAGCAAGAAAACAAGTCCGAAACGCGCCGCGTTCTGCTGCCCGTTCCGGTGGGGGACGGCTATGACTATCTGGCGCCGGAAGGGTGCGATTTGCCGCCCGGAACCTTTGTTGACGTTCCTTTCGGGCAAAAGCTGGCCAGCGGCGTTATCTGGGGCGATGGCACGGGAAATCTTCCGAGAAACAAGTTAAAGATGATCGGCCAAGCGCTTGATCTTCCGCCGCTTCCAGAGGTCACGCGGCGATTCGTCGATTGGGTTGCGGCTTATACGGTTTCACCCATTGGAACGATTTTCAAAATGGTTTTGGGCGGAAAATTGCGCCTTCCGAAAAAAGGCGATGTTTTCGACCTTCCCCTTCCCGATCCCGACCATCGCCATCCCACCCTTTCGCCGACGCAAAAAGAAGCCGCCGAAAAATTGGTCGCGCGCGTAAAGGCAGACTCTTTCGCCGTTTCGCTTTTGGACGGCGTGACGGGATCGGGGAAAACGGAAGTCTATGCCGAGGCGCTCGCCGAAGCGCTCCGTCAAGGCAAGCAGGTTCTCGTGCTTTTGCCCGAAATCGCAATGACGGCGGCTTTGCTCGACCGTTTTGAGGCGCGGTTCGGCGCGGCGCCGACGCTTTGGCATTCGGAACTGACCGAAAAACAGCGCCGGATCCATTGGAACGCCATTGCACAGGGAACGGCGCGTTTTGTGCTCGGCGCGCGTTCGGCCCTTTTTCTGCCTTTCAAGAATCTCGGCCTCATCGTCGTCGATGAAGAGCACGAGGCCGCCTATAAGCAAGAGGAAGGCGTTTGCTATCACGGGCGCGACATGGCGGTCGTGCGCGGCCATCTCGGCAAGATTCCCGTCATTCTCGCCTCGGCGACGCCCTCGCTTGAGACGCTTCAAAACGTGAAGCAAGGCAAATACGAGCAAATCCACCTGCGCGAGCGTTTCGGCAACGCCGTTATGCCTGAAATCCGCCTTATCGATCTTCGCAAAGAAGAACTGCCTTCGCAAAATTTCATCAGCGCGCCTCTTCTCCGTGCTCTTTTTGAGACCGTCGCGAAAAAACAGCAGGCGATGCTTTTTCTGAACCGCCGCGGCTATGCGCCGCTTACGCTTTGCCGCGCTTGCGGGCACAGGCTCCAATGCCCCCATTGCACAAGCTGGCTTATCGAACATAAAGCCTCCGGCAAACTTCATTGCCATCATTGCGGCTACAGCCTGCGTCTTCCGAAGGCCTGCCCCTCCTGCGGGGCGGAAGATCATTTCGCCGCCTGCGGCCCGGGCATCGAGCGCATCGCGGAAGAAATCAAAACACGCGCGCCCGACATTCGTTTCGCAATCATGGCGAGCGATACGCTGACCGGCCCCGCCGCCGCGAAAGCCGTTTTGGATCAAATGGAAAATCACGCGCTCGATCTTCTGATCGGCACGCAGATCATGGCGAAGGGCTATCATTTTCCGCGCCTGACGCTGGTCGGCGTGGTGGATGCGGATTTGGGATTGGCGGGCGGGGATCCGCGCGCGGCGGAACGCACCTTCCAGCTTCTTCAACAGGTGGCGGGACGCAGCGGGCGGGCGGAAGATAAAGGCACGGTTTTCTTGCAAACGACGGCGCCGGATCATCCGGTCATGAAGGCGCTTTGCAAGGGCGACAGCGGCTCATTTCTCGAAGCCGAAATGCGCGAACGCAAAAATTACCGCCTTCCGCCTTTCGGCAGATTGGCAAGCCTCGTAGTCTCCGGCACCGATGCTTCGGCTGTCTGCGCCGCCGCGAACAAACTGGCGGCCTCCGCGCCGCGCGAACAGGGGCTGAGGCTTCTCGGCCCCGCGCCCGCGCCTTTTTCGGTTCTGAGGGGTCGCACGCGCTATCGGCTTTTGCTGCAATCGGAACGCAACGCGCCGCTTTCGGGACTTGTGGATCGTTGGCTGAAAGCGACGCCCCTTCCGCGCGCTCTCCGCGTGCAGGTGGATATCGACCCGTATAGCTTTCTTTAGGTCTTCCGTCCGCGCAGGCTCTGCTCGAACAAATCGGCGTTCACAACGGGCGGAAGCGCCGCGCCGTCGCCGCTGTTGAGCGATTGCCTGAGCGCCATCAAGCCGACGCGGCTGCACAGATTGGCGATCTCGGCTGGCGACATGCCTTGCGTGATGGCGGCAAGCCGGTCGAAATCGACATCGTCCGCCAAAGGCAATTTATGCGCATGAATCTCGAAAACTTTTTTCCGCGCCCCGACGTCCGGCATCGGCAAGGTCACGGCGAAATCGAAACGTCCGGGGCGCAAAACTTCCGTCGTCAAGCGATCGGGCCGGTTGGTCGCCGCGACGACCACGACGCCGAAAATCAAATTGATCTCGTCAAGCTCCGCCAACAATTGCGCGACGATGGGATGAAGATGCGGCGCGTCCGCAACCGTCGGCCCCGCGATTTCGAACAAAACGTCGATATCGTCGAAAAAGACGAGGCAAGGCGCTTTGCGCCGCGCAAGGGCGAAGCTTTCGCGGATGAAGGAAACGGCGTCGGGAATGGAGCGCGCCGCCAGAAGCGGACAGGCGACTTCGATGAAGTTGAGCGGCGTAAAACCCGCCAAGGCGCGCACGAGCGAGGTCTTCCCCGTTCCCTGCCCGCCCGAAAGAAGAATGGAGCGCGGCGGGCGCACGCCTGAGATCGCGAATTTTTCGTGATGACGAAGCGACCAGGACAAAGTCTCGCGCATCAATTGCTTGATGTCGTCGAGACCCGCAACATCCTCCCATGAGGTCGTCGGGATATCGCAACGCACTTCGGATGCGGCCGAAGGATTGATGGCGCGATAGGCGGAAACGAAATCGCCTTCGCCCGCCTTGACATCGACGGACAGCAAGGAAGCGGACGCCACGAGCTGCAGCAAATCGCGCGCCGTCGTGCCGGGCGTCATCGCCGCGATGCGCGCGAGATCAAGACCGTCCGCCAGAGGCACGCCCTGCGTCGCAAGCGCAAGAATCTCATGGCGGCCAAATCTGTTCGGGGCTTCGACCGGAAGCACAAGATCGAAACGGCCATGATCGTAAAAGCGCGGGGCGATGTCGTCCGAAGCCACCGCAAAAACCATCACGCCCGGATGCAATCTCAATTCGTCCAAAAGGGCGCAAAGCTGGGCCAAAATGGAACGCTGCGCCGCCACGATCGCGGGCGCGCCGTCCGCGCCGCCGTCTTTGATGGCGTCGAGATGATCAAGGACGATGATTGTCGGCCCGCGCTTCGCAAGCGCGGTCAGAGAAACGTCAAGCTCCGCCGTTCCAGAAACCACGGCGCGATCGATCAGTTGGTGCGCGTCGAGAACGACGGAGAAAAGCCCAAGCTCTTCCGTCAAACGGGATACAAGCCGCGCCTTGCCGCAACCCGTTGGGCCCGTCAGAAGAACGGCATGGGCGGCTGAAGGATGGTTCTCCTTCAGCCTTGCGCGCGCAAGCTCAGAGCAGGTTCGATACAAATCGCGAAGCCCGCCGAGCGGCGGCAGCGAAGAGACCGCGCGCAACGCATTGACGACGAAAGACGTGCCGCTCCCGATCTGCACGACATGGGCGGGCTTCGTTTCCGCCACGCGCACGCGCAAGGGATGGCGTTCAAGGCCGGGAAGAACGAGAAGATCTTGCGCCGAAACGCAGCGTCCATGCCACAGAACCGAAAGTTCGCGCAGACGCGCGCGCAGATGAAGGCTATCAAGATCGTCTTCGACTTCAAGAGTGATCGTATCCGCAATTTCCGGTCTTGTGCGCTCTTCGGGAATGCGCACTTTCTCGCCCGCCGCCAGGCCCAGATTCGCCCGCAGCAAGGGGCCAACCGAGGCCAGTCGTTGGTTGCGATCTTCCATGAAGGCGGCGCGCGCACGGGCATAGGTCGTTCTTTGCCCGACAAGCGCCACGGTATCGCCGGGCTGAAGGTTCAAAAGCCGCATATCGAGCGGATCGAGGCGTACGACGCCGTCTTCGACTTCTTTGGATTCGGTAAGCGTAAGCGAGATTTCGGAGACCATCGGCGCAACCCAAGAGAGAGCAAGGCGAAATCGGTCGATTTCACCGGAAAAGGCACCTCATGTAAGAGGAAAAGCCTCTAAGATTGCGTTAACGCGTCGTCTCGTCCCGATCAGGATTTACGCGTGTAGCAATGAGCCGGAGCGGGAAATTGGCGCGTTTTCACCTCTTCCGCGTATTTTTGAACCGCTTCCTCAACAACGCCCGCCAACGCCGCGTATTTTTTGACAAATTTCGGAACGCGTTCGAAAAGGCCGAGCATGTCATCGACAACAAGAATCTGCCCGTCGCAGGAAGGCGAACCGCCAATCCCGATAATGGGCGTCTCATGGCATTCTTTGGCCAATTTGGCGGCCAAGGTTTCGACAACGCCTTCAATAACCAAACCGAAGGCCCCTGCCTCGACAATCGCCTTGGCGTCCTCTTCGATCTTACGTTCTTCGGCGTCGCTTTGCCCGCGCGCTCGATAGCCGCCAAGCGTATTGATGGCCTGCGGCGTCAGGCCCACATGCCCCATAACGGGAATCCCGCGCGCGACAAGGAAAGCTACGGTTTCCGCCATGTGCGTGCCGCCTTCAAGCTTCACGCCGCCGCATCCCGTCTCGCGCATGATCCGCGCGGCGGAATCGAACGCCTGTTGCGGCGAGGATTCATAAGTGCCGAAAGGCATATCCACAACGACAAGAGCCTGTCTTGCGCCGCGCACGACCGAAGCGCCGTGCATAAGCATCATCTCAAGCGAAACCTGAAGCGTGCTTTTAAGGCCGTGCATCACCATGCCGACGCTGTCGCCGACCAGCATCATCTCGACGTGAGGATCCATGATCTCGGCCATGCGCGTTGTATAAGCCGTCAGGCAAACAAGAGGATCCCCGCCTTTCCGCGCCTTGAAATCCGGCGCGGTCATCTGCTTCGTCTGATTTTGCGCGCTCATTTCGTGCCTTCCTTTGAAAAACCCTGCCCGCAGGCTTTGTTCAATTCTTCCATCGCCCGCTTCGTCTTGTTGCCAAGTTTGATAAGCCCACCGATTTGAAGGGGGTCGCAAAAAAGGCCGCACAGGATGCGCGCGATATCCGGCTTGCCCGCTTCATCGAGCGCATTCAAAGCCAGCGGCGGCAAGGACATTTCCTGCGGATCGACGACGACGCGAAGAACGGCGAACGGAATTCCCGCCTTCGCCGCGACCGCCGCGACGATATGGCTTTCCATATCGACGATCTGCGCTTTTGTTTGCGTGAAAAGATCTTTTTTCGCGGCGGCTTCGGCGATCACGCGATCCGCGCCCCAAATAATCCCGCCCCGCGCCGCCGGAAGGCGCGCCAAAAGATCGGCCTGCCAAGCGGCATCGCAAACCCATCTTTCATCCGCCGTATAGATTTCCTTGCCGACGATAAGATCGCCCGTCGTCAAAGAAGGATCGAGCGCGCCCGCAAGACCGAAGCTTAAAAGCCGTTCGGCCCCTTCCCCGATCAGCACCTCTGCGCGTTCACGCGCAAGATCGGCTCTTGCGCCGGACATCGCGACGCGTGCGGAAGGGATGCTTGCCGCCGCTTTGGCCTCGGCCGCAAATCCGCAAAGGATTCCGGTTTCCCCCATCACATGCCGTACAAAACTTGCGGCGCATTCGCCTCGCGCAGGTTTTTGTAACGCGCGAGAGCCCAAAGCGGGAAAAACGCCTTATAGCCGTGATAGCGTAAATAGAAAACGCGCGGAAATCCGACGGCGGTATAGTATTCCTCGTCCCAAAGCCCGTCCTTGTTTTGCGTCTCGACCAGATATTTGACGCCGCGCGCAACGGCGGGATCGTCCACGCGACCGGCGGCCATAAGCCCCAAAAGAGCCCAGGCCGTTTGCGCGGGCGTGCTGACTTGGCAAGTCCCTTTCGGGCAGCCTTTTTGGGGATCGTCCTTCCAATAACTGGCGCCGTCTTCGCCCCAGCCGCCATCATCCCTTTGGCGCACGATCAGCCAATCGACGGCGCGCGCGACCATCGGATCTTCGCTTGGAACGCCGATGGCGTTCAACGCGCATAAAACCGACCATGTGCCATAGATATAATTCGTACCCCATCGCCCGAACCAGCAGCCTTCGGGTTCCTGCTCGGCGCGCAAATAGGCGATCGCGGCTTTGACGGATGAGCGATCCTTCGGCGTACCGAGCTGCGCCAGCATCGAAAGGCAGCGCGCCGAAACGTCCGCGCTCGGCGGATCCAGAAGCGCGCCATGATCGGCGAAGGGAATGTGGTTGAGGTAAAAATAGGTGTTGTCGGCGTCGAAAGCGCCCCACCCGCCGCCCTTGGATTGAAGCCCCACGACCCACGCGGTCGCGCGTTCGATGGCGATGCGATAGGAAGGCGCGCTGAAACGGTCGAGCGCCATGACGACGACGGCCGTATCGTCGAGATCGGGATAATGCGGGTTGGCATATTGAAAGGCCCAACCGCCCGGTGCGACGTCGGGGCGCCAGAAAGCCCAATCGCCTTTCAGATCGAGAACCTGCCTTGAAGCCATCCAGTCGCAGGCCTTTTCGATGATTTTGGGGTCGGCCTCTGCCTCGAGAAGCGCATGGCAGGTCAGGCACGTATCCCAAATCGGCGAGACGCAGGGCTGGCAATAGGCGCGTTCCGGCCCATCGACGACCAGCTTATCGACGGAGCGCCTTGCCGTCGCGCGATCCGGATGCTGCGGCGAATAACCGAGCGCGTCGTACATCATTACGGAATTCGCCATGGCGGGATAGATGGCGCCAAGGCCGTCCTCGCCGTTCAAACGCTCTTTAACCCAGGAAACGGCCTTGTCGATGGCGCTCTGGCGAAGCCGTTTGGGCATAAAGGGCTCGATCGCGCGAAGGACGGCGTCAATCCCGCGAAATAAAAGCGCGATGAAATTGTTGGCCTCGTTGCTGTGCCAGTTCTTCACCTGATCGGGATGAACCCTGAAAAGTTCGTCGATGGCGACGCCGCGCGGATTGACGGCGCGCGGCTTTTTCGCCGCAAGAACAAGAAGCGGAACGATGACCGTTCGCGACCAATAGGCGATTTTGTTGAGATGAAACGGAAACCAGCGCGGAAGGTGCATGATTTCCACGGGCATGACCGGAACGGCGCGCCATGGAACGGCTCCGAAAAGAGCCATTTGAATGCGGGTAAAAACATTGGCTTTTGCGGCGCCGCCGGCCGCCAAAATGGCCTGGCGCGCCCGCACCATATGGGGCGCGTGAATGTCGTCGCCGACGCATTTCAACGCGAAATAGGCTTTGACGCTGGCGCTGATGTCCAAAGCCCCGCGATGAAAAAGCGGCCAACCGCCGTGCGATTCCTGAATTTCACGCAAATAGACCGCCATGCGCTCGTGCAAAGGCTGGTTCACCGTGCCCAGAAAATGGTCGAGAAGGATGTACTCGGCGGGAATCGTGGCGTCGGCCTCAAGGTCGAAAACCCAGTGGCCGTCGGGCTTTTGAAGGGAGATAAGCGCATCCTTCCCGCGCCTGACAACGGACGACAAGGCCTCCTTCCCCCCGTTCCAGGGAAAAGGATTGGCAGATTCGGCTGAAAAAGGCGCTGAAGGAGACATAATAGCGGCGGAGAATGCCGCAAAGAGGAGCTCTATGGCAAGAGTCTATTTTTTTTGGCCCGAAAACCTGAAAAGGCGCAAACCGGCCTTCATGGCGGCCGCCTGGCGCGCCCAAAGCTCGATTTCCTTTAGAACATAGATTTTTGTCACGCTATCGGGCTTGTGGGTCGAAAGGAAAAGCGTGAAAGCGGCGAGACTGCGCATAATTTCCCGCATTATTCTGTCGGTCTCGTCCTTGTTCTCCTGAATTTCGATGCCCGCACCTTGCCAGGCCTCAAGCATTTCCCTGAACGAAAAAGGCGAGGCCTTGCGACGCGCGGCAAGCCACGCGGCAATGTCCGGTTTTTCATGAGCGCCGGAATCGAGAAGATAATCGGAAAAAACGATCCGGCCCTGAGGCACCATGGATTCGGAGATGGTTCTGAAGAATCTGGCTTTGCCGATCACGCGATAAAAAAGCTCGCGCGCGACGACGCAATCGTATTTTTTGGCGGTCGCGAATTTCTCGGGGTCATAGGCGCAAACGCCCGCCATTTTGGCCTTTCCCGCGGCGATCGACATCATCGTTCCGCGCTTTGCCATAACCGGATCGACTTCAAACCCCGTCACGATCGCCTTGTACTTCGTGGCCAAAAAACGCGCCCCGCCGCCAAGACCAGCGGAAAGATCGAGAACGGACTTATTCGCAGTGCATTCCAACGGCTTCGTCAGAAGGTCGAAGAAAGCATCGCCGCCGGGCGTGACATAGCCCTCGCCCCAGATCTTCTGCATCACTTGAATGCGATCCGCGCGCCAATGCCCGCCGGTCGTTTTTTCCTCCGATGCTTCCTCGGGCGCTTCCTCCGGCGTCAGCTCTTCGGACGAAGCCTCGGCCAACAGGCGGGAAAAAGAACCGTTTTGTCCGCTCGCGGCGCCCGCAGGAGATTTGTTCTTCGCCGCGCGCGGCGCGTCTTTCCAATAATCGCGAGCCAGGCCGACGATCTCGGCCAGCAGGCGCGACCAAAAAGACGGGCCGGAGGATTTCTTTTGAATCTTTGGCGAGGAGGCGTTCATGGGGGAAGAAAAATAAGCGCAAAACCGTCCCGAGCATAGCATAAAAAAGGGGGAAGGAAAGGAGCCAAATGCCGGCAGTCAAATGATGACCGGCGGCATTCGTCGCTTATTTCCGGCAGGAATCGAGGGCCGCCTTGAGCCTGATCTCATAGCTTTTGCGAAGCTCGTTCTCGACAAGAAGCGCGCGCAGGATCTCAAAACCGGAAGCGGCGGCGGGAAGCGATTGAACGGGCCAGCGCGGCGGATCAATGGACTCGGCTTGACAGACGACGGGGATGGGAACTTCAACCCGAACGGGCCTGTAGATGACGGGATCGGATGAACATCCCGCAAGAATCAGAAGAAAGATCGGAAGGAATCGAGTCATTGCGCCTTCTCCCTATAACGACGCAAAAGGACGGTAAGATCGTCGCACGCATTGCCTTTCGGCTGCGCGCGCTGCCAATACGCCGCCAAAGCCGACCTTTTCTCGGCCTCGCGCGCGGCCTCCTTGATCGCTTTCGCGTCGCCTTCCGCTCGTTTTGCAGCGTCTTCCTTGATCGCCTGAACTTCCTTCCGCGTGTCCGCCATCTGGATCTGAAACGCCGCGTTCGCGCCTTCGCATAAAGTGCCTTGCGCTTGGGCCTTCGCAAGCTCGGCTTTCAGATTCGCGCGCGAAATCGCGAGGCCAGCGATCACGCTGATGATTAAAAGCGCAAGCGCCGTCAAAACGCCGAGTTTCCAGCTATCGGGGATCATCGATGCCCTCCGGATTTTCGAAGGCGTCGCTTCGATCCGGCTCTGTCCGCGCCTTCACGGCAATGCCGCTCGATCCGCCGAAAAGAAGGCCGGTCAGGCCCATGCTGTAACCAATGGGATCGAAAAGATGGCCGGACGCGAAAACGTCCCATCCGGCGAAAAGAATAAGGCTTACAAAACCGATCAAAAGAAGAAAGCGCGTGATGTCGTAGGTTTCGTTGTCCTTGCCGGTCAGAAGAAGATGAAAAAAGCGCCGCATGGGATCACGCCTCCTGCTCGACAGATTGAAAATTCGGAAATGACGGCGCATCGGGCGCGTTCCACAACCGCGCCTCGGCCGCGCGACGGCGCGAAAGGCCGCCCAGCACCTCGCCGCGTGCGCGGTTCCATCGCATCAATTGGGCCGGAACCTGTTCGTACCAACCGCGGTTCAGCAATTTCAGCAACGTCGATTTCTCGAAATTCCCGATGCCGACATTGAACGCGAAGCTGACAAGCACCGCGAACTGATTGTCCGTAAGCGGAACGGTCACAAGCTGCCGAACGGAACGAGAGACAAGCGCCAAATCGTCATCAAGCAATTGATCCGCCTGCTCCGGCGTGATGCGCATCCCTGCCCGCACCGTCCTCGTATGCCCATAGCCGATCGTCCAGATTCGGGCGGGACACAGATAGGGCGTCAGATGCAGCCCTTCGTAATCCTTGATAAGCGCGACGCCGGCCGCGTTGATGCGTTGCGCGGCCCAGAGAGGGGCCGTCGCCAAAGAAGATCCATCCATGATGAAGTGTCCTGTTGTAGCTATTATTTCCCAAGCGGGGAAAGATGCTTCTCGATACGGTCGAGAAGGTTGAACTGCGCATTCACGCGTTCCTCGATGCGCGCAAGCCGCTCGAGGGTTTGCCCCTGCGCTTCGGAGGCATGGGCGAATCCCGCTTCGAGCGCGTTCACACGCTGTTCCAGAAAAAAAGTGTCGCGATCCTTCGCGGATACCCACCAAACGGCGGAAGCGCCTTGAAGCAAAAGCGCCAAAACGAAAACGAGCGGCAAATGCCGCCCCACTCTTTCCTCGATTTCCATTTTCATCTTTGTCTCCAAACGACCAATCCCATCATTATTCCCGCTCTTATTCTTCTCCTCTCCCCTTGCGGGAGAGGATAGACCGAGTTGCCCCGCGGCCTGTCCTCCGAAGCGCGGAGCGCGTAGGAGGAAGCGGGGCCTACGAGGTCTTGGTGAGGGGTAAACAGACTACAAATGACACCGTCCGCGACAAACGGCCCCTTAAGCCTTCGTCACCCGCACGCGCCATGTCCCCGAAGCCAGCGTCACGCTTCCGCCCGTTTGATTTTGGAGCCGGATAACGGCGCTGTTCGCCGCATTGACGTAAGCCGTAGCCAAAACGCCTTGAAGATCGTAAGGCGCGGCGACTTTCGCAAAATCGCCGAGAGCCGCGCCCGAAACGGCAATGGGAGAAGACGTTGCACCCGCGCCCGCCGCCAAAGTTCCAGGCGTCCAAATCAAAGTCCCGTCGAGGTAGGGCGCAGCAAGCGGAACCCACGCCGATCCATTGTAATAAAGAAACTTGTTTTCGTTCTGCGCCCAAGCGCGCCACCCCGTGACGGGCGTTTTGAAGATCCAGCCGCCGTAATAGGCTGCGACGCAATTCGCATAGCCCGTCCATGCGCCCGTGGGCGCAGCCGCGACGATATAGACGTTTCCGGTTGAGGGCGAAGCGGGCGGCGTGGACAGCGTCACATCAATGACGGAAAGCTGCCCCAGATAATCGAGATCGTTCAACGCCTGATTGTGCGTAACTTCTTTCTGGGCTTGCGACGTGGCGATATACGCCAATGCCATATTCGGAGTTGTCGACATTTTTTTCCGTTCCTTTCGTTATCTTCGCCCCGCGTCGCTATCGGCAAGAACCCATGCCTGGGATCCTTGCGTTCTTTTCCTCTCCCCTTGCGGGAGAGGATAGACCGAGTTGCCCCGCGACCTGTCCTCCGAAGCGCGGAGCGCGTAGGAGGAAGCGGGGCTTACGAGGTCTTGGTGAGGGGTCTATTTTTCCCTTACGTTTTTTTTAAATCGTTGCCGTCGTCTTTTTCCCGCGTCCGTAGCGGGATGAGATTTGATAGACGTTGACCGTGAATTGCGACGGAATGGAGCTTCCCCAATCGCTCGCCTGCTCTGCGGCGGTGTAAACGACGGAATTGGTCGTCAAGCCGCTGAAAGTCCGCATCACGTTCGCGCCGTTCATGATCTCGACGTCGTAAAGCTCCACGGGCTCATCGAGCGGCACATCGACATAATCGGCCCAATCGCCGTTAAGCCGCGCGCGCCGGATCCAGCTCAGCGCCAGATCCGTTCCCTTCCCCGCGCTTCGCGATCCGGCGAGTTGCGCGGGCGCATAAGGCTGTATCGTCGCAAGGTTATAAGTAACCGCGGCGACGGCGCTCTGCCCCAGCGTTTGCCCGTTCGACACGGCGGCGAAATCGTAAGTCGTATTCCGGTCGGTCAAAAGACAAGGCAGAAACTGAAGCGCGCTCGGCGTCAATAAGACAAAGGACTCATCAATCTGATGAATCCCTATTTGATCCTCCGTCCCTCGCCGCCCGCGTAGCAAAAGGCTGAGCATATAGCAATTCGGCCCGATAAGCGTGGCCGTCTGAAACTGAAGGATCTCGCCACCCAAAAGCGCGACATTCGCGCCGTTCAAAAGATCCGCCTGCGCGCAACTTGAAAGGGTTCCCTGCAAAAGCTGAACCGTGACGCTGTTGACGCAGTCCATGTAAAAGGAAGAAGCGTCGGCAAGAACGCTCGTCGCATAACCGGCGGACGCCGGAATGTTGAACGAAGCATAAGTGCCGAAGCTCACATCGTCGGCGGAACGCATGAGGGTCGCGCCGCGCCATCCATCCGTGCCGCTGACGGCGGCATAAACGCCCGGCTGATCGTCGTCGGTGCGGAGAAGCGGCATATTCATCAGGAAAAGCGCGCTTGCGACGGAAGCCAATGAATCCGAAGAAGTCAGGCTCGTCGGATCCGTCGTCGCGGCGCTCGTTACGGGTGCCGTCGGAATCAAAGCGCCATGAACGCTAAGAACGCCGCCTTTAAGCTGCACGTCCGCAACGCGCATGAGCCTGTCGCCGAGATCGACGATATCGTTCGGGTCGAGCCCAAGCCATTTGCGCGAAAGCGTCAGGCTCGCCTGATCGCGCTCGGCCCACGCCGTATAAAGGCGCGTCTCCGCCATTTGCTTGGCGGCATCTGAGGAACAAACGAGCGGCATTGCGATTTTGACGACTTCCCGCGCTCCGCGCGTCGCCGTCCTTACGGCCCGCACGGTTCCGATTTCGTAATCCCGCGAGGCGTCCAGATAATCGAGCGTGATCTGCGCCGGAAGATCGAGCTCCTGCATGCGGCTTTGCACGCGTGAAGGCTGAATCTTGCTCAGATTCGGGTCGGCGCTCGCCCGCAACTCGCTTGATGGCAAAGACACCGTCGCCGTATTGCCATGCAAAACCGCGCGCAATTGCTGATCGCTTTCGATCAGATCGAAAGGCTCAAAAATCTGCAAAGGCTGCAAAGCGGCGGCGGCTGTCATTGGATCGTCGATGACGAAACCGTCGACCGTCGATCCCGAAAGCGCGGTCACGTCATAGTCGCTCGCCGCGTATCCTGCGCGCTGAAGAATGGAGCCGACGACCGCGTCGAGGCCGCATCCCGTGACGTAACGCCGAATGATGCCGAGGATTGAAAGCTGATTGCTAAAACCGCCGACGACAAGAACCAAAAACCGCGACGCGTCGATCGCGAAAGTTCCGTAGAGCTGCGCCCCGTTCGCCGCAGGCCCCACCTGCGCGACTTGCGAGGCGAACGAGAAACCTCCGTTATCCAGCGAAATCTCGCTGACATAGTAATAGGAGTCATAGGTCGTCTGAAGCACGACGATCCTGTCGCCGAATACGACGGGGTGATTGTCGCCGGTATAACTCCATCCCGTATTGACAAGAGTCTGCCAGGGCCGCGTGATCTGCGCGGACGCAGGCCCGGGTTGAAACGACATCATCATCATGTTTGAAGTCGAACCGATGAAGAAAGTCAGCTCGCCGTCGCCCGTATCCAAAAGATAGGGGATCATCCCGCCTGTCGTGCTCGGCGGCTTGAAGTTATTGGACACGGTGACGAGCGAACCGACGGTCAGAACGTCCCGGCTCCAACTGATCTGCCGCGAATAAAGATACGAAAAATAAGGCGCCTGATCGACGGTGAAGGCATAAAGCCCGCCCGAAGGGCATGGGCTGAACTGCGTGTAGAAATAAGTCTGCATCGCAGCAAGCGAACCGCTTCCCCATACGTTGAAAAAGCCCAGATCGACGACGCCAAGCCCCGCGCGCGAAAAAACATGCACGCCGCGATTTGTATTGGAAACGCTTGATATGACAAAATGTGTTGCGTCGATCCAAGCGACCTGACAGTTCGTTCCGGCGTTCGGAAGATCGATGGAAAAGATGGGGCCGAAGCTTTGCGCCTCGCTATCGAAAAGCGCGATCCTGTGCGACGTCGTCGGGCCCGAAATGCTGATAAGAACGATCGCGACAAACCGCCCGTCGGATGAGACGGCCCAGCTTTGATCGTAAACGGTTCCAATGGTAAAAGTCCCGCTCGTCGCCGCCCAATCCCGGACGGGCGCATCTCCGGTTACGTCGTAGGCGATGATTTGAAACGACGTCGCGCTTCCCGAAACATTATACCCGCCGACAATCACCGTGCGCGCGCGCGCATCGTTTCCGTCGATAACGATGGGCGGCATGCCTTTTCCGGTCACGCTCGTTTTGGTGCAATAGATATTCGGCGTCGCCTGCCCCAGCCAATAAGGCGCGCTTACGGCCGCGGCGGGATAGATCTCAAAAGAAAGGCTCGGCAACCTGTTGCTGAAATTCGCAAGCTGAAGCGATTCAAAAACGATATAGGCGAGGCCGCGATAGGCGGGAACGGCGCTCAACCCAAGGCAGGATTGCATCAAAGGATCAGGATTTTGTGTGGTCGTGCCGGTATAAATCGTCGCCGAGCTTATGACTCCGTCTTTCCAGACGCCGTTTTGATAAATGATCTTGCTATCGGCCCAAATCGTCTGAATGCCGCCGATTTCGCCTTCCGCTATCGCGACGGCGCAATGAATGCTGTAACTATAGGTCGTCTTCGTGCCGCCGACGCCGAAACTTCCGCCCTTGCCGCTGCTTGTCGAAGTCTCGTTGACGGTCTCGATCAGATCGGAAGACCAAATGACGTTTCCCGCAACGCGCACGGAACCGAAAACAAGCGGAATGCCCTTTCCATAACGCGAATCCTGAACGCGCAGATTTTGAATCTGCGGCCCCGTCTTATCGGACGAAGTTGAGCCGCTCAGACCCAACGAACCGTCAAGTTCCTTTCCGACCGAAGCGCCATAGGAACCCAGAAGCCTTCCGCCGATGCCCGGAAGAAAAGCGTTCCCTATCACATTGCCGACGCTTGAAAGAACGATGGAAGCCATGCTTAAACGCCGCCTTCGCAAAAGGAAAAACGATAAATGCCGACAAGTCGCCGCTGCCAGGATGCGCCGATTTCAGTTTCCACGACGCGCCCTACGGGCGCGTATGCGTGAATCATGCGGCCCTCGCCTGTTGCGAGCGCGACATGCTGCGGCTGACGATCGAAACGAAAAAGAAGAACGTCGCCCGCTTGCCGCGTCGCCACGCGGGCCGCGCCATGTTCCTGAAGCGCCGCGATCAAAGAAACGCCATCGGGACGCCGCCCGTAATCCATCCGGTCGCGCACAAGGATCCCGTTCGCGCGCAACGCGACAACGACAAGACCGATGCAATCGAGCCCCATGCCTTTTTGCCGTCCCTGATGATGAAAGGGCGTGCCCAGGAAGCCGCGCGCCGCCGCGACAAGATCCGCGGGCGCAACACGTTTTTTTTCATCCATTACTGACTGTCCGGATATTGAAGAATGACCGAAAGACCAGGCAAATGCGGAAAGCCGCCAAAATTCGCCGCGTTCGAAAAATTGTTGCAGCAGGTCGAAAACTTTTTATCGCAGCCCTGCGTCACGCTATAGCTGTCGCCGACGGCAATCGCGTTCGGCATCGGAAGCCACAGCGAAAAAGTGAAGCTCGGAAGATCCCAGTTTGCGACTTCCATGCTGAGGCCGTTATTCGCACCGCTCGTCCATGTCAGAATTCCGTAATTAAAAATCCCGGAAGCTTCCGTCCGCGCGGTGTCGGTAAAATCCGCGAGATCCGTCACACCGCTTACGGAACCCGTGAAAGTATAAGAGCTCAGGCTCTTCCCGCAATTCTGATCGCAGAATTGATACCGGCATTCGGCCGTGTAAACGTCGCCGACGCGCCGCCCCAAAAGATCGTGAAGCCCGCGCAAGGCGGCGACGTATTTCCCGTCGATGAGATTTATCTCGCCGAGCCAACCGCGCCTGATTTGCACGACGCCCTGCGACAAATCCGCCCAATTGCACATATAAACGTCGATCCGCGCATGATCGTAAAGCCCGGCCTTCAAATTGGCCTCGTTCACCAACGCACTGTCGAGAATCCCCGTAATTTCATAGGAACTCGCCTTAAGCGCGGCCGCGTTTTTCAAAACCGCGGGCGAAAAAGATCCATCGGCTTTATAAGTCACGCCGCCCGCGACAAGATCCAGATCATGCGTCGTGAAACCGAGAACCATCCCGTCCACGCGCGTAATTTTGACCAACGCCGCAAGCGTCGTCAGCTCACCGTCCAGATGCGCCTGAAGCGCCGTCCCGATTGTCTTCATGACGGATGAATCTCGATCAAGGGGATGGCCGCTTCCGCGAGTCCGTTATCGTCGGCAGTCAGCGAAAGCTGATCCGTATCGAAACGCACGGGCACGTCGAACTGAAAACCCGCTGCAATCGCAACGCCGGAAGCGGGCGCCGCGGCAAAAGTCACAAGACCCGTGGTGCTGTCCACGCTCCATCCGGAAGTTTGCGCAACGCCATTGAACGCGATCAAGACGGAGCCGGAAACGGGCTTCTGGATCATGCGCGCATAGGTAATCCCCGCGCTTCCATAATTTTTGACAAGTTGAAACGTGGTCGTCGCGCCGTCGCCCGCACCTATCGTTTGGTCTGTCGCGCTCGGCGTCGAAACGCCGTCCGAGGCGCTCGAATAATCCTGCCAGTCCTTCAACCGAAAGCCGCGCGCGCGCCCTGCCCGCGCCTGAAAAAACGCGAGAAGCAGCGTCCCATCGATGACGGAACGCACGCCCGTGCGCGCATCGAACTTGCGCCGCGCCTGCGACCAATTCTGATTGCGCCTTTCATATCCGCCGTCGATGGTCACGATGTCGGTCGAAAAAAGCGGCCCACCACCCGCGCCATAACCCACATTCAAAGGCAGTCTGATTTCATCAAAAGCCATATCTTTCCCCTTACGCGCCCAAAAGTCCGCCCTCTTCGACCATCATCTCAATGAATCTGTTTCGCTCGTCCTGATTGACGATTGCGCGGATCATGAATGTCCGGCTTCCAAGCGAAAGCCGCATCCCCGTCTGAATCTGAATATCGGGCCGATAGCGCACCGTCACGAGATGCGTGCAGCGTTTTTCCAAATTGCGCGTATGAAACAAGGCCGCAGCGCCAATCGGTTCCATGTACCCCCAAAGGGTCGCAACAACCGTCCACGAAGAAGCCAACCCTCCGGCGCCGTCCGGAACAAGCGCCTCCTGTTCCAACGATAGGGACTTTCGGAATTTGCCGATCATACCAACGCTCCCAATCTTTGAATCCGATAGGGATTGAGAAGCGACTGAATAACCAAAGGCATCTGCGTCGCGTCCGTTTGCGCGCCCGCTTCGCCTCGATGCTCGTACCAATGCGCGGCGATTTGCTTGATCGCGAGATTCAAAACTTCCGGAACCATATCGGCCGTCGCGCCATAGCCCGCGACATATTGAATCATAAGTCCGTTCGGCATGCGCATGGGGCACGGCCATACGGCACCGGTTCGCAAAACGACGCGACCGGGCTCGCGCGCATTATCGACGAAATAATTGCTCGGATCCCAAACCGTCGCGGTATCCGTATCGTCAAAAAACTGGACGCTTGCGACGCTCTGCAAAGGCGCGTGCGGAAGCGGGATGTAAGACCGGGGCCTTCGTACATAGGGATCGTTGCCGAAGGGATGAACGTAAACATCCATGATTTTTTCAAGCGACGGACGCGGCAACATCTGATCGGCGTCGATCCAGTATTGCCATGTCTGCGAAATAAACGCGCGCCCCGTATAGTGCTCGGCCCATTGCCGCGCCGCGACGATAAGGGCCGTCAGCAAGGCGTCGTCGGCGGTGGTATCGACACGGCAATGGGCCTTCAACTCGTCGAGCGTCACAGGCTCGATCGCCGGAGGCGAAGCAAGCGAAGAGGAAGTCATGTTTTTCCTTTCCATCGTCATCTCCGCGACCTGTCGCCCGAAGCCTTGGCAAAGGGGGAAAGCGGGGATCCAGTTTTCTTTTTCAGTTTCGCAAGGAAACAAAGCACAAATTGTTTTTACGCGGAGCGAAGCTTCTTGCGCTTCTCGCTTTCCGCGGCCCGAAGAACGGCTCCGACGACCTGCTCGCAACGAATGGACGCGGCGCAGCAAGCTGCGCCCGTCCTTTCGTCCTGCGCGCACCATTCATGCCCAAAATGCAGCCGGTGGCAGGGATAACAATTTACGCACGGTTCCAACGCTTCCGTCGCGATCCAATCGTCCGCGATATTCCGGCGCGAAGAATGCGAAAGCATAAGCACCTTCGGCACGGGCAAAAGGCTTACCGCGTGCATGATCCCCGTCTCCGGCCCCACGACAACGGAAGCCTTTTGCGCCAGGGCCATCACTTCGCGCAATGTGTGCGTGGCCACGCAAAACGTGACGCGATCCAAATCGCCGTGATATTTCTTCACGGCGTCCTTAACGGCCTCGGCCTGCGGCAAGGCCTCGCGGTCGCCCGCAAGAACGACATGAAGATCCGTTCGCGCAAGAATTTGGCACACGGCCTCATGCGCATAAGGCCACCATTTGTGCAACGCGCTTCCGCGCATGCAAAAAAGAAGAAACGGCCCAACGCGCTGCCTGAAATGCGTTGCCCATCCCGCCTCGTTCTCATCCGCATAAAAAGCGACGCGATAAGGCCCGCGCGCCTCTGCCAGCGCATGAATCTGCGCCAAATAGCTCCGGTTACACAGCGCGCGTCGCTGCGCATCGGCCCAAAAATAATCCGCGCGCGCGGGGTGCTTCAAAAGTTCGCCTTCAATCGAATGAGTTAAGCTGATAAATCGGTCGAACCTCGCCGCCCAAGCCTCTAAATAATATGGCTTTTCATCCTCAGAAATCTGCCCGTCGCCAAGAAGGATCAGCTCGTCGATAAAGGGGTTTTCGCGCAAAACATGATGCCCCAAAGCATTCGTTAGAAAACTGATCGCCCACCCCTCGTCCTTAAGCGCAGGCAAAATCGACGACGCCATCAAGGCGTCGCCATAAGCGCCGGTTCGAAAAATCATAAGATGCTTCGGTTGCTTAAGCCAGGGCGTCTTCAGACGTCGCGCATCGGCCCTTTTCTCAATAACGAAAAAAATATGTCCGTCGATAAGATCGGCTTCATGGATCTGCCACCCATCGACGCCCTCAAACAAATCCGAAAAATCCGCAAGCGTCACGCGCGCGAAATTTTCTTCGATAAAACGATGGTGGCAATCCGAAACCCAAAGAATAAGTTTTCCGCCCGCATGAAGCGCCTTCCACCATTCCATAAGAACCGCGCGCCAGTCTTTCGCTTCAAGCAGCACATCGTCCGCATAAAGAAAATCCGGAACGCCCTGTGCAACGCCCAAAGGATCGGCGACGCGCGCAATAAAGCCGGAACCGCGCATATGCGGAAGGCCGAGATACCAACCAGCCTCGCGTCGCCGCCTCCCTTCCCTCACTCCCAAACCCCCAACACCGCCGCGCCCGTCGCATCATCGCAAACGGTAACGCCCGAAGGCGGCGTGATCGCTGGCGCGCTATCATCCGTCCGAATGCCGACATACCAAAGCGTCGGATCGCCCGCCGCCGGAAGCGCGGGCGTTGGATTGCCGAGCGCATTGGTTCCGGCCGCGACGGCCGCGCGTCCTTGCTGCGGCGCAAGGATGTTCTGATACAGCACCTGAAACGTGCCGTTTACATTGCCGGTAAGCATGCCCGCCAGCGCGTCATAAGAAGAGGCCGAAAAATAAGTGTCCGTCATGTCGTCACCTGTTGAAGTTGAGCGGCCGATAGCGCGGTGTTCCAGTATTTGAACGAGCGCAACCATCCATTGATGTTTTGAACAGACGGACTGCCTGACGCAGAGCCAAAATAAAATGTCGCGGGAGCAGCCGGCCACGGGGCCGAGCCGTCACTTGCAACGGCGCCGCCGTTCAAGCAAATCGCGCGCGATGCGGCGGTGTAAGAAAATCCCTCTTTTCGGACGTTTCCAATAGCCACGCTGTTCGCCGTCTGTATATTTGACGTTCCATTCCACCAATAGCCGTTGCCGTTGCCTGTGTTGAAACCGGAATTGCTTTTATCATTGTTGAACGTAATGGGTATGGTGGAAAACTGGGAAAGAATGGTTTCGACTTCAAACGCGCCCGCGCTCAAATTAAGCCAAAAGGGATTGGTGTTTGAAAGGCTGTCGGCGGCGCGCGTCGCGGCGCTTGAAGTCGTAGGGATGTAGGACGTGGCGAAAGCTCCGGCTTCAACCTGCATGCCCCAAACAAGAATGCTGCCAAAGCCTGAGCTGTTTCGATCTTGTATAACAAGCCCCACTTGGCTATTGGGCGCAACATATTGGAATGAAAAACGCTGCCATTGCGATGTCGGGGAAAAAGAACCTATGTTGGCGTTCGCGGCTGAATTATCCCAAAGATTGAGCGTGTTGTTGCCAGAAACGCGTTTGGCCCACAAACTGAAAGTGTATGTTGTGCCGGAACTATAACCAATGTTCTGGCCCACATTCGAATACTGAGCTGTCGCCGTGAACAGAGAGGCTGTTGTTGTTCCATCGGGCGCAACGGCATCATTTACGGTGATGGAGGCGCCGTTCATGGCCGACCAGGAACTGCCGCCAATAAGCCCCGAATACAAACAGAGGTTCGTCCGCTGCTCCTCGATCAAAAGCCCGTTTATCGCAAGCGTGGACGGATTGTAATCGAAACGCGGCGTGCCGGACGAAGCTGTGCTCAGAACGCCCGCGCTGTTGTAATAGGACGCGTTCGAAGCGCGAGCGAAGGTCATTCCAGATGGCAGCGCCCCGAGGAACGACCAATCGATCACAGTCTTGTTTTGAGAATGCAGAAGCAGAAGCAAACTCATGCTTACACCGCGCGCAAGACAAGTGTCAGTTGGCGATTGGCCCCCTGCGCCACCGGCGCACCGGACGTGCCAGATCGGATCTGAAGCATTTGAACGGAAGCGAAAAGGGTCGGATCGAGCGCGACGAAATGCGAGGCCGCAACCGTTGCCGTCAGTTCATTCCCGTTGATATCGAACATGCTGACCCAAGTCGTGCCGCCGTCCGGCGACATCAAGAAAGTCAGGCTCGCGGAAGTCCATGCGGACGGCATCACGATGCCGAAAAGCCGTAAGCCACCGAGATTGAGATTGCCCGACAGCGACGTTCCGTTGGCAATCGTGGCCGCAACGCTATCCATGGCGCACATATTGAAATTCGTCATTTTTTCCTCTTTCCTTATGAAAGATCGAAATCAAAAACGGGATTCCAGCAAAGGAATCCCGTTTTCGACAAACCAAAATCCAAGCCAAGACTTAATGCGTCGGCCCGCTGCGCGGATAGCCCGCGATGACGGAAGCGCTGCTCAAAGCGCCGGTCGTGGCGCCCATCACGGTCATCACCACCTGAACGAAGCGTTGCGTGCCGATATAACCGATGGATTGAACCGCGTTCGCGCCTGACGTTCCGCTGACGGGCGTAAAAGTCCCGTCCGTGTCGGTCAAGGCCGTCGGAACGAAATTCGTCCCGTCCATGGATTGAAGAACGCTCGGCGTATGGGTACCGTCCGTCCAAGCGCCGAAAGCGACGGCGATGACGGCGGCATCGAAGCCAAGCAGATCGACGGCGGTGCCCGTCGAAGTCCCCGTCACGCGCGCGGCCGGAGCCAAACTCGGCGTCACATAGGTATTTCTATAAAGATCGCGAATTGCCATAAGAGTTACTCCCTCTCTCTTCCAAAATTACGAAGCCGCGAATTTCAAAAGCTTAATCGCTTCGAAATTGACCACGTCGCCGCCCACGCGCTTGGTGCAGCGGAACTTGACGAAAGGCGCTTCCGTGTAAGGATCGCGCAGCATGCGAATGCCGATGCGATCGACGATGGTATAGCCTTCCTTAAAATTGCCGAACGCGAGCGACGTGCTGCCGCTTGCGACGGCGGGCATGTCTTCCGCGAGAACGATCGGGTAACCGAGAAGGGTCGGCGGCGTTCCGGCCTGAAGGCCCGGCTGCCAGATATAGGCCTGCGTCGTGTTTTCCTTAAACTTCCGGATCATGTCGGCCACGGCGCGCGGCATCAGCCATGTCGCCTCGGGCAAATAACCGGCGCGCAATTGGTACATAAGGTCGAACAGAACGTCGGCGGCGGCGGTTGAATTGAAAGCGCCGTTGGCGCCCGTCGCGACATATTGAAGCGTGCCCCAACTCCGCGAATTGTCGGCGACGGCCTGCGAGGCATAGCTCAAGAATCCGCGCGGCTGTCCGACGCCGTCGCCCGCCACGAAAGCCGTGTTCTCGCGGCGCGTAAACTTGGCGGAGATGCGGTTGATCAGCCATTCCTCGACATTGAGGAACGAGTCGTCCAAGAGTTTCTGCGTCGCTCTGGGTTGCGCGTAAAGCTCGTGAACGGGAATGCGAATGCGCCCGATAGGGCCTTGATCGGTATCAACCGGCGTGCCGAGTTCCGAAATCCATTCCGCGTCGGGTTCGTTCGTGTCGCGCAGCATGTCGACGGCTTCCGACGAGATGGTCATGATCGTCGAGATCTGACGCATCGGCGTCGTGTCGAACTGACGCGTAACGATGCGATCGGACATTTCCACGGGAACGGAATAACCGCCCTCGGGATCCATGATGACGCTCATATCCTTGGTCTGAAGCGCGGTCATGTCCTGCTCGATGCCCTTGGCGACATAGCGCATAAAGGCCGCTTTATAGCCGTTATCGCTTTCGGCAAGATTTTTCGAAGAATCGCCGCGCGCTGGACGGCGCAGGGCCGCCTTTACGCTGCTGATCTCGTCCTGAAGCTTGTTGAAGGATTGATCCATACGCGCGAGTTTCTCGTCGAAAAGAACGTCCGCTGTGCCGCGGCGTTCGATCTCGGAAAGACGGCTATCGTTGGTACTTTTATATTCTTCAAAGGCTCTGGCCAGCGTCTCGCTGGCGTCCTGAACCTCGTTCATGTCGATCATCTAGATTTATCCTCTCATGTCCTGTTGAAGCGTGCGGGCGGCTTGGTGAAGGCGCGCGACGACGGCCCGCGTCATGTCGGCGGCCTCTTTCGGGCGCGCGCTTTTCGGCGATTTGACATCGCTGACGCGCGCCTCTTCGTTGGCCGGAAAAGTGACCAGCGAAATCTCGAATAAATCCAGTTCGGTTAGAACGCGCGTTTTGCGCCGCCCCTGAAGACGGCTTCCAAGAACGCGATAGCCGATAGAAAGGCCGGTCAGCGCGCCCATTTTCAAAAGCTCGTAAGCCTCGGCGCCTTTCTGCGTTCGCAACGCCAATTGCCCCGAAACGGCAAGTCCGTTTTTATCTTCGGCAAGCGTTATCCAAAGCCCGATGGGCTGCGTCGCGTCGTGCATCCAAAGCATGGCGGGCGATTGGCCGCGCTGATGCCATGAAGCGAGCGTCTTCGCGAAAGCGCCGGGCGCGACGATCTCGTTCTGGTGATCGAGAACGCCGAACACGCTGGCATAGCCGGAAAAGCGCCCGTCATTGGCGAGCGACTTGATGGCGAGCGCGCGAACGATATGTTTTGTTTCCATGGAACTCCTTTATCTTTTGCCTGTGCATAATTTTGCGCGCATCCCCATACGCGTCATCCCGCACGAAGTGCGAGGGCCAAAGACCGAGCGCGTAGATGCGGGATCCAGTTTGTTTTTTTACGACGATGAGGCGTCCATCTGAAAAACGTCGCCGCCCGCGATCGGGTCATAACCGAGCGCCGCGCGCTTTTCGTTGATCGTCAGGAAATCCACGCCCTGAACCTTGTCCCACAAAGCATCGCGCTGTCCCGTCAGCGCGCTGATCTCATCGGTATCGAAATCCAGAACAAGCTCATTGGAAAAAAGCGGCGTCAACCAATGGTCGAAAGCGGCGACGACGCGCGTCACGAGCGGCAACACGGTCTCCTCATAAAAAGCGACGCGCGCTTCCGAAAGATTGGCATAGGTCTGAACGTTCGGAATGCCGATCAGTTGCGCGGGCACGCCGAAGGCAAGCGCGATATCGCGCGCCGCCGTGTCACGGCCGGAAAGCCAATCCATATCCTTCGGCGAAAGGCTCATCTCGCGCCAATCGAGGCCGCCCTCAAGAATAAGCGGCCGCCCCGCATTTCCTTTGCCTTGATAAAGCTGATCGAGTTCCTCGCGAAGCCGCTGCACCTGATCGTCGCTCAGCGTCGCGGGGCCTTCCTTTGGCGCAAAAACGAGCGCCCCCGAAGGCCGCGCGCCTTGATTGAGCAAGGCCTGATTCCACGATCCGGCGGCGTTGTGCTGATCGACGGAAACAAGCGCGGCCTCAAGCGGCGCAAGCCCGTACCAATCGTCGAGCGGATGATAAAGCTTGATATGTAGGATGGGGCCATCGCCGGTAATGGGATCGACGTTCCATCGCGTCAGCTTCCCGCCGACGCTGTATTCGTATCCCTGCGGCAGGCCGGTAGCGCCCGGAATGATCTTCATCCGGTCGGGTCGCAAAACATAAAGTTCGACGGGTTTTCCGCCTTCGCGCGCTTGAACGGCCTCGATATAGGCGTTGCCGGAAATCTGAAGGCTTGCGTAAATGTTTTCCAGAAACGAAACGCCGCCCTGAAGCGGATTCGGATGCGCCAATAGATCGAGAAGCGGGTGCATGTCGCATGCGCAGCCGTGCAAATCGTAAAGCAACCACGGCACGGAGGCGGCGGAAGAAGCGAGCATCGAAACGCAGCGATAGGCGATGACGTTTTTTCGGAATCCCTCATCGGCCAAAGCGTCATAACGGCGCGGCGTCCATTTGGGCTGCCCCACGCCGCTCCACGCGATGACAGGCCCCGCCGCGCTCGTCTTCACTTCGTCAGGACGCATCAATCGCGCCACGAGATTTCGCCACCTCATGCCTGCTCCTCTGTTTATTTTGAAATAAGAAAGAATTGGTAGCGCCGCCTTCCATGGCGGCGCTTTTTCCTAGCAAGGGGTATTCCTTTCTCACAAAACCTGTATCCTTGGCTCGCCCCTCGATGCCTCGCTCAATTCGGTGATCGCCCAAACGAGCGCATCCACGCGATCCGGCGATTTTTCGGCCAAGCCTGCTGATGAAAACCGGCACATCTGATCTTCAAGCGCATGCAACGACCCCACATGCCGCACGCGCCCCTGTTCGTACAAAGCGGCGACGGGATAGGCCCGCTCCATTTTTCCCCGCACGGCGCGAACGGGCTTGAAAGGAACATTGGGCGCGAAGGCGCGCAAAATGCGTTCGATCATATCGCCGCCAGCATTGACCTCGCCCACGATGACCTGCGCGCCAAAATCGCGGTAAAGTTGCACCGCGCGCGAAGCCCATCCATCCGGCGAAAAACGCCCCGACCAATCCGCCAATACGTAAATAAGCCCATCCGCGCCGCGCCCTGCGGCCACAATGCCCGTTTCGTCGCTTGCGGCTCCATGGCTCATGGCCGGATCGATGGCGACGACGACACGCCGAAGCGTCGGCGCTTTTTCCACACGCACTTCGTCGATCCGCGCGCGCTGCCAAAGCGCATCTTCAGTGTCTTCCAAAAGCTCGGCGTCCAATTCCTGCCGCCCAAGACGCGTTCCGGCATAGCGCGCGGCGAGTTGTTCCAGAACCTGGGGCGCGAGGTTTTGTGCGTTGTCGAAAGTCCGCCCGCGCGTTACATAAACGTCGCGCCTCTGCCGCGCCACAAGCTCGCGGATCAAATCCGTGTTGCGCGGCGTTGTCGTAATCACGACGCGCGGATCGTTGCCGAGGCGAAGCCCAAACCAAAGCTGATCGAAAGCCCCGCGCGAAGGCCAAGCTCCCAATTCGTCGCACCAAACGCGATGATGCTGAGGCCCGCGCAAACGTTCCGGCTGATCGGCGGAGAAAAGTTTGACGCGGCTTCCGTTAAAAAGCAAAAGATCGCCGGTGCTCCTGTGCCACGCCGAAACGCAGCAAGGCGGAAGAATCCGCAGAAGCCCGCTTTCGCCCTCAATGCAAACGTCGCGCGCATCGGCAAAAGTCGGCGCAATCACGCCGACGCGGACATCCGCGTTCCAAAGGACGTAAGCGGCAACATCCTCGGCCCCCGTCCGCGTCTTGCCCCATCCGCGTCCGGCCAGAATAAGCCAAATCCGCCAATCACCAGCGGGCGCTATTTGTTCAGGACGCGCTGCCTTGATCCAGCGCGCGCGGCTCACAAAGGCCGCGAGATTTGGCTTCGGCAAGCTCGCCCAAAAGGGCGCGCGCTTCGACGATGGCTGCCGCGCGTTCTTCGTCTTCGCGCTGTTTGACGTCATCCGCCTCCGGATCGTTTTGCCTGATTTTATCGATAAGAGCCTTGGCGGCGGCTACGCGCACGGAATCGCTTTCGCTGGCGCGCATCAACTCAAGAAGAACGGCTTGAACTTGCGCTTCGATTTTCGGCGGACAGCGTCCCGTTTTTTCGGGTTTCTTTTTTCCGGCGGCGACGCGTTTTTTGAAGCCCGTTTTTATTTCAGGCGCGGCCGCCGCCGCGCGGGCGCGCACGCGCAGTCCCTCCATCAGAGGACGAAAATCCGTCTCCGGTTTCTTTTGTTCCATCATTTTTCGTGATTTTTGCGACTGCCTGATTTTGGACGCAGTACGTCGTGGCATTGTCAATACGCCTACGGATGGCAGAAGTCAAGCACTATTTTCTTATTATGATTTATTTTTCTTACGTTGTTCCGCGGTTCAAAAAATAAAATACATTTTTCATTAACCAAGCGCGATCCAGAATGATAGAGTATATAAGCGATTCACGCTCCTATCGTTCTTGGTGTTTCCTATGGTCGATTCCGTCTCAAATACCGCGATCTCAACGCTCCTGCGCGCGCAATCCGTCGGGCTTGCGTCGAATGTTTCGGCATTGCGTCCGAACCAGCAAACGACCCAAAAGATTATCGACCAGCTTCAAAGCGGGCCCGATAAAACGTCTTCGCAATCCGTTCCCCTTCAGGAATATGACGGCGCAAGCACGCTTCCACGCGGAAGCTTAGTGAATATGCTTATTTGATACCGGGCGCCCCAAACCGTACCACGCGATCAGTATATCCAGGGCAACGGCGGTATCGGTTCGCGCCGCTTCGGGCGGCATAATGTCATGGCAGACAAAACCGATCACAAGCCCACCATAACGCGCTCCCAGTGCCTCCATAGCCTTGCGCCAGCGCCGATAGGCGGCCTCTTCCTTATCTGATCGCTCACTCCCAGGCCCCAAGGGGTTTTTGCTTCCACGCAAAGGCGAATAGCTCGACGTCACACGCGCCTCAAGCCGCGCCGCGCGGTAATCGCGTTTGAACCGAAGGCCTGCATCGCGCTGAAGATCGGTAATAAGCCCCTGAAGAAAAAGCGCATCCAAAACGTTCTCGACCGTCGCGCGCGCCGCCCAAATGCCCGCGCATTCGGTCGGTTCAAGGCGATAATCGGTATGTTGCCATCTCTCGGAAGGCCCATAATCGGCGGATAAGGAGTGACGAAAACGCTTATCTGAAGAAACCGGTTCCCTTTTGCGCCGCATAAAAACCCCCGTTTTTATCAATTTGCGATCCCCTTTTCTCTTGTATCCAATTCGGATACGTTTGTCGAGCATTTCGTATCCGTTTTGTATATCTTTTTTCAGGGAATTGCGTTAGACTCCGTTTATGAACCCAAATCCGAACCGAATCCGCGAATGGCGTCACGTGCAAGGCTGGAGCCTCCAGCGTCTTGCCGAAGCCAGCGGCACGACCAAAAGCCAGATCGACAAGCTTGAAAAAGGCGAACGCCGCCTTACGGTCGATTGGATGGTTCGCCTTGCAAAGCCGCTCGGACGCGATCCCCGCGACCTTCTGCCCAAAAAGATTGCGGCTTTCGATCAAATCGACTTCGGAAGCGACGAAACGGCGCCCCTCGTCCCGCTTTTTCCGCCGCTTCCCGTTCGCGGCACAAAGCGCGGCGACAAAAAAAAGGGATTGTTTTTTACGGGAGATCAAATCGATCAGGTTGCGCGCCCGCATTATCTCGCGCATGTGCGCGACGCCTACGCGATGTACGTCGTCGATCTTTCAATGGCGCCGATGTACAGGCCGGGCCAGCTTCTTTTTATCAATCCCTACAAACCGCCAAAACAGGGAAACGGAATCGTGATCCTTCTCAAAACGAACGAGATCAAAATCAAGGAATATGTAGGCGAAAAAAAGAAGGGCCTTATCGTGCGCGAATACGCCCCTCAAAAACGCGATAGCCTGATCCCACATGACGCAATTCAATCGATCCACGCGGTCGCAGGCGCAACAGAGCCGCAATAAACGTTAGAGCGTTTTCCGAAGTGATTGGCCGGATTGTTGTGGTCGGAAAACGCTCTAAGTTTTTGTTGTCGATCAGATTGTAAAAAGACACTTTGGCGTCTTTTTATCCTCGGCTTACGCCTCGGACTTCGCTTCGCTCCGCGCCAAACGCCTTTGGCGTTTGGTCACGCTCGTAAGCTTGGCCGCCGATGCGGCCAACCTTCTCGCGATCTGATCTACAGGTTGTTTCCAAAGCCACGGTGTTGAGGCGAAAAACGGGGAATTTGTAAACAACCTCTTAGACCACATCCAGATCCATGACGCGAAAGGCGTTATCCTCGGTGCGGACGAAAACAAGCTCCGCCTGATCCGCGACCGTGTTCTTCACGACGGAAGGGAAGCAAAAAGCCAAAGCCTCTTCGCTAACTCCCGATAACGAGCCCAAGACAACCCGCACGCGTTCGACACGCGTGAATTTTTCTTGAACGGCTTGTTTTTCGATAATCCGCAAAATCCCTTCGCAAAGCGATAACTCATGCATGGGCCGCACCCTGCAAAACAAAATCGCGCACCTCCGCGACGACGCGAACAAGCGCCTTCGCAACGGAAGGCGACAAAGCAGCCCCGAACCCGAACTTTCGCCCTTCGATTCCAAAAACAATCATCTCTTTGGGAAGTTGCCCAAGCACCCGCGCCATCTCGACGGCCTCGGCGAGGCTGAACAAATGGCTTGAATAGCGAAAGGTTCCGGGCTCAAGCCTCCTGGCCGCCGCGTCGAAACGTAAGACATGTCCAAGGCGCGCACCGGATTTCATAGCGTCGATGACGATGACGCGATCATGACCGCGCCAAAGATCCATAAGGCTGGCTCCCTCGCCGCTATGAGACCGCGCCTCAACGCCAAGGCGCTTCAAGACAGGATCGAGGGCGAGTTTCTCGGCCGCCAAAGGTCCAACCCCATCGTCGCCGCGATCGCGATTCCCGACACCGAGAATAAGAACCGGCAAAACCTTAATCCCTGACCATCGTCAGTTTCAGGAAATGGGTCGAACAGGAAATACACGGGTCATAGTTCCGTATCGTCTGTTCGCAACGCCATTTCAAAGCCTCTTCGTTGAGATCGAGGTTCTTCTCGACCACGCCGACAAGATCGCGCTCGATTTGCGGCTGATTCTGGGCCGTCGGCGGCGTAATCGTGGCATCGAGAACATGGCCCTTCGCATCGAGTTTATAGCGATGGAAGCAAATGCCGCGCGGCGCCTCGGTGCATCCGAATCCCGTCGCAGCCTCCGGCGCGCCCACGACAAACGCCTTATCCGGCTCTTCGTAAGCGCGCACCAAACGCAACGCCTCTTCGCAGGCATAAAGATTTTCGACCATGCGAACAAGAATGCTCTTGAACGGATTTTTGCAAACCGGCCCGAGCCCGATTTCCTTGGCGAGTTGCTTGGCGGCTTTGGTCAGTTGATCATAATTGTTGTTATAGCGCGCAATGGGCCCGACAAGATAAGGCTGACCGTCCTTCTTCGTGAGACCGTGAAGCGCGGTCGAATGGTGAACGTGCATTTCCTTGAAGTTATCGTGGAATTCGTCGAGCGGAATATCGATTCCGCGGTCGCTCACGATACGGCCCTCGACGATCGCGTACTCGTTCGGATGCTTCAAGGACACGCAGTGATAATCGTATTCATAGTCGGGAAAATTGAAAGTGCCGAAAAGCTTTGCAAGCTCGATCGTCGCGTCGATGCCCCACTTCAAGGGCTCTTCAAGCGCCTTGATCGCGGCCTTGCTCGGAACCTTATAGAATCCGCCGACGCGCGTGTTGATCGGATGAATGGCGCGCCCGCCGCCGATGACCTCAAGGATATCGTTGCCGAGCTTTTTCAGCTTCAGCGCCTTTTCGACGACATCCTTATTGGTCGCGGCAAGTTGAAGAACGTCCTGGAGGCCGAGAAAATCCGGCGCATGAAGCATAGCGGCGTGAAGCACGTGGCTTTCGATCCATTCGCCGCAATACATCAAGCGGCGCAAATCGCGGATGGGCTTCGTGATCTTGATGCCCAAAGCGTTTTCCATAGCCTGCTGCGCGCCCATCAAATAGGCCATCGGGCAAATTCCGCAAATACGCGCGGTTATGTCCGGCACGTCCATATAGCTGCGCCCGCGAAGGAAGGCCTCGAAAAAGCGGGGCGGCTCGAAAATGCGGAAATTGGCTTCCTTGACGACGCCGTCCTTCACCCGAACGAACAAAGCGCCCTCGCCTTCGACACGGGAAAGTTCGTCGACCTTGATCGTGCGCGTCATGCTGAGGTTCTTGACGGAACCTGCGTCCTTCTTCACGGCGGCTTTTGCCGAAGCTTTTTTCTTCGTAACGGGTTTCTTCGCCGCTGCTTTCTTTTTCGGCGTTGCCTTTTGGGGAGCAGCCTTTTTCTTTTTCATGGTCGCCATGTTTCTCTCCCTTTACGCTTTTTGCGCCTTGATCTGGGCCTCACAAGCTTCGCTTGCCTTACGGAACGGCCCGGCATCGGCGTTGAAGCTTCTGTAATAATCGCGAATCTCGTGCGGTTTCATGCCGAGTTTCTTGAAAATATCGGTCATGCTGGCCGTCATGGGCGTCTCGGTGGGGCCGAAACAGCCGTAACAACCGCGATCGTGCGAGGGGCAAAGATTCCCGCAACCGGCCTGCGTGACGGGCCCAAGGCAAGGTATGCCGCGCGAGACGGTCACGCAAACGGTCGCCGCGCGCTTGCATTCGATGCACTGGCTGTAATGCGGAACGTTCGGCACGCGTCCGTTCAAAAGCGCGTTGATGACCTCAAGAAGCTGGTTCTTGTTGATGGGGCATCCACGAAGTTCGAAATCGACGGGCACATGATCCTTGATCGGCGTCGATGTCTTCAGCGTCTGAATATAATCGGGCCGCGCATAGACGGCGCGCGCATAATCGTCGACGTTCGCGAAATTGCGCAGGGATTGAATCCCGCCGGAGGTCGCGCAGGCGCCGATGACGATCAGTTTTTTGGATTGCTGATGGATCTTTTTGATCCGTTGAACGTCGTGTTCGGTGGTGATAGAGCCTTCGACGATCGAAAGATCGTAGGGGCCCTTGACCACGGCGCGCGTGGCTTCGAGAAAATAGGCGATCTCGATAGCGCCCGTGACGGCGAGAAGATCATCCTCGCAACCGAGGAGGCTTAACTGGCATCCGTCGCAGGAAGCGAACTTCCACACGGCGACTTTCGGGCGATGGCGTTTTACGTTTGCGGCTGTCATGCTCAAAGCTCCCTGACTTTCAAGGATTCGATAATCTTGTCGAAGCGGAAAACCGGGCCGTCGCGACAGACGAATTGCGAACCCAACTGGCAATGGCCGCAGAAACCCACGGCGCATTTCATATTGCGTTCCATCGAAAGGAAGATGCGGTCGGATGGCTGGCCGTGATCCAAAAAGGCGTTCACGACTCCCCGCATCATGCCTTCGGGGCCACAAGTGAAAACCATTGTATTGTCGGGGTCGAAACCGCCGCCGCTGATAAGCTCGGTCACAAGGCCGACGCGGCCCTGCCAGTGGCCGGTCGAACGATCGACGGTCACCTGCACGTCGATATCGAAGCGCCCGCGCCATTTGGCGACCTCGCGCGCGAAAAGAATATCCTCGGGCGTGCGCGCACCGTACAGAACGATCAGATTCCCGAATTTCTTCCGGTTGTTCATCGCCTCGTAGATAGCGGGACGCAGCGGCGCCATGCCGATACCGCCCGCGACGAAAACGACGTCCATGCCCGCGGCGGCGGCGATGGGCCAATCGGTGCCGAAGGGCCCGCGTACGCCGACGGTGCATCCGGCTTTCAGGGCGCTCAAAGCTTGCGAGACTTTGCCGACCGCGCGCGTCGTGTGAATGAGAACGCTGGTCTGGGCCGGATCGCCGCTGATGCTGATAGGAACCTCGCCCACGCCGAAGACGTAAAGCATGTTGAACTGTCCGGGCGCGAATTTCACGGCTCCGCCGTCCACGGGCGTAAGAGTCATTGTGAAAGTATCCGGCACCTCGCGCCAAATCTCGAGAACGCGAAACAAGCGCGGCTGCATGGGCTCCGCCAGATCGTGCGCGTGATGATGGTGATGATGTTCCGCGTTCGCTTCGTGCTTTTTAAGAGTTTGGTTCATAGCCTGTTTCCTTCACCAATAAAAACGCCCTCGTCTATCCGGCAATCGGAAAGGAAGATCACGGATCCGCGATCTGCCCGTCGTTCTTCTCGATGGCGTGCGCTTCTTCGGTTATGTCGATTCCGGCGGGGCACCAAGCGATACAGCGGCCGCAGCCGACGCATCCGGACATGCCGAATTGATCGTGCCAATTGGCAAGCTTATGGGTCATCCAGTGGCGATAGCGCGATTTGACGCTGCGACGCAGGCTCCCGCCGTGAATAAAGCTGAAATCCATCGTAAAACAGCTATCCCACGAACGCACGCGCGCGGTGTGATCGCCGGCAAGGTCGGTCGTATCCTCGACCGTCGTGCAAAAACAGGTTGGGCAAACCATGGTGCAGTTGCCGCAGGCGAGACAACGCTCGGCGGCTACGGCCCAACGCGGGTTGCGAAGATTGCGCTGCAAAAGGTCTTTAACGTCCTTCACCATGCTGCGGTGGATTTGCTTGCGCGCCTTGGCCGTAGCCGCTTCGGCGTCGTGGATATCCGCGGTCGAGGCTTCATGGAGCGCAAGCTGATCGAGAATCTTGGCGCCCCGTTCGCTTCCGGCGACGGCGATGAAGTGATGCTTTTTTTCTTCGATAACCTCGGTCAGTGCGACGTCATAGCCTGCATCCTCTTTGGCGGCGACATCGCCGCCCATGGAGGTACAAAAACAGGTCCTTCCCGCGACGCTGCAATTGACGACGACGAGGAAGGCCTCGCTCCGGCGCTTTATATAGGCCGGATCGGAATGGATCCCCTTTTCCGGATTGGCCTCATGGCCATAGCCGAAAACCTTATCTTGAATCTTGATAGCGGCAAGCTCGCAAGGACGAACGCCGATAAAGGCATAGGGCTTCTCTTCGCCCGCAGGGGGGGCAAGAGTAAACGACTTGCCGACGCGTTTGCCTTCAAGAATCTTTTGGCTTGGCGGAAACAGGTATCTTTTCCATGTCGACCCGCCGATGACATAGGAGAAGAAAGCGCCCGGAGCCCCTCCGGCAACAAGCTTGCAGCGCCCGCCTTCCTGGTCGCTGGCAAAGCCAATCGGAAAATCATGGGGTGTCGCGACGTCGCTGTAAACGATTCCGCCGTCGCGAACGCGCGGCCCGATGGTGCGATAACCGGCTGTGGAAAGAAGGGATAAGAAGTTGGCGAATGATTTTTCATCCAGAACGCGTTTTGTGCCCACGGGCATAAAGACCCCCTTTTCTCCAAATCCAGCGCAAACGGCCGGAACGATAAGCGCCGTTTTCATAAGCCGTTGTGAAAGGACGCTGGAAAATGCGAACGGCTAGGAAACGAGTCGGACGGCCAGTTAATCACTTAACAATCAGGCTGAAAAGTTTTTTTTCAAAAACAACATGTTGCGGCGCACAAAAACTTTATATCCATCCTTTTCGTCATATCGACGAAAGTCGGAATCCGGCAGCCGCGCGTTCCGCCTACGCTGCTGCGCAGCTACGGCGCGACCTGACGGCAGAACCGCGTCGAAGCCCGAAGGGCGGAGACGGACTGCGCGGCGTATGAATCTTCTATCCACACCCCCTTGGCACAAAGCGCGATATTTACGAGAAATGAGCCGTATGATAAATAGGGCGATGATACGCTCTCCCTCTCCCCTTGCGGGAGAGGATAGACCGAGTTGCCTTGCGCAGCGAGGCTTACGAGGTCTTGGTGAGGGGTATGCCTCCAAAAGAGCGGCGACGTCTGCGCGGTGCGGGATTCGAATAATGTCAAAACGTGAATGTGCCGCCAAATTAAGGAACATCGCTTGAGCCAAACAATGCCCTTTTTGAAAAATCTTTTCACGTCGCGACCGCCGCGCGCGGGGCAGCCTATTGAAACGAGGCTGATAGGCGAGCGGATCTTTCTGCGCGTCGGCGATCCGCTGGATTGGCAGGCATGGAAGGATCTCCGCAGCCAAAGCCGCGCCTTCCTGACGCCATGGGAGCCGACATGGCCGCCCGATGCGCTGACCTATGATTATTTCTGCCGGAATCTGCGCCGTCATTGGCGCGAGTGGCGCGAAGGAACGGGCTATGCGTTTTTGATCTGCGCGACGGAACGCGTGCCAGAGCTTGAGATCGAAGCCGGAGCGATTATCGGAGGCCTCGCGCTGACGGAAGTCCAGCGCGGCATCGCGCAGAAAGCGACCTTGGGTTATTGGATGGGTCAGCCTTATACGAACAGCGGCTATATGACCGAGGCCGTCCTCCTCGCCTGCCGATTTGCCCTCGACGATCTCAAACTCAATCGGGTCGAAGCCGCCTGCCTCCCGCATAACGAACCGAGCAAACGGCTTTTGGAAAAAACGGGATTCATTCTCGAAGGCCGCGCCAAACGCTACCTCCGCATCAACGGCAAATGGGAAGACCACCTCCTCTGGGGCAGAACGGCGGAATAGTTTTCTTTCGTCATCCCCGCGACCTTTTCCTCTCCCCTCCTGTCCTCCGAAGCCTTGGCGAAGGAGGATGCGGGAGAGGATAGATCGAGTTGCTTCGCGCAGCGAAGCTTACGAGATCTTGGTGAGGGGTATATGCCAAAAGGCGGGGATCCAGTTTGTTTTCTTGGTAGCGCGGCCTCTTTTCCTCTCCCCTTGCGGGAGAGGATAGATTGAGTTGCTCTGCGAAGCAGAGCTTACGAGATCTTGGTGAGGGGTATATGCCAACGAGCATCCCATTTTTTCGATTGGACCGCCCCCCCACATACCGTCATCCCCCTTCGCTCCTTCGGAGCTTCGGCGGGACAGGTTGCGAGAAGCACAGCGACGAAGCAATCCATCTGTGACCGTCCGCGAGCCATATGAATCTTCAGTAGTGCGGGGTTCCATCCCCGCGCCCTTCTTCCCTCATCTCGTCAGGGTGAACACCACCCCCACACCGTCATCCCGGACAAGCTTTGCTTGGCACGCCAAGCAAAGCGCGATCCGGGATCCAGTTTGATTTCTCAAATTTTTCGTCCCACATACCGCCATCCCCCTTCACTCCTTCGGAGCTTCGGCGGGACAGGTTGCGAGAAGCACAGCGACGAAGCAATCCATCTGCGCCCATCCGCGAGCCATATGAATCTTCGGTAGCGCGGGGTTCCATCCCCGCGCCCTTCCGTCCCCGCCCCACCCACAAAAAAGGCCGCTTAAAAAGCGGCCTTTTTGGACTTCACCACAAAATCGCTTTACGCTTTCTTGGTTCCGTCGGGATTCAAATCGACTCTCCCTCTGAAGCCACCTTCTTTTTTTCTGGGATCATCGGGATCCGTTGCAAACTGCTTGGCGCTTTCCTCATTCCTGTCTTGCCGTTCCTGCGCGTCTTTATTTTGATGAATGGGGCTATCGCCTTCCGGCTTGTAATTCTGGCTTCCAGGAATCCGAGCCGCAGGATCCTTATCCGCCATCTGATCCTCGGTTCCCTTTTTCTCGCCCTCACCGTCCTCGCCTGCACCGGAATGTTGTTCAAGCTTCTTTGTGGTCTCTTCATTCATTGCATTCTCAATCCCACCCATATGCGGATCGGGCAAATTTCCATCACTTCTCGGCCCACCACCGACCGAATTATTTGCGATTGACTCAAGTAAACTCAATTTTTTTGCTTCTCTCGTCGCCGCTTTACTTGCATCTGAATCAGGGGCCGCATCTTTTAGATCTTTATGTTTGCCTGCAAGTGCCTGATTTCCATATTTGGCCCCCATGTTCGTGGCCCCACTAATACCTTTAGACAACGCTTGTGCACCAAGAAACGTTGCTGCCGATTTCAGCATCTGATGATCTCCCATGCCTTCATGATGTCCGGACTGTCCGAGCCAACGAAGGGCATGTTGCGGAAACATGCCGACAGCTTTAAAACAACTATTTGCAAGACCATAGACAAGCGCACAATAAACGATTGAGTATACAATTTTCGCAAGTGACGGGAAATTTCCTCCTCCAGCAAGCGAAGCACCCTTGGCCGCAACTATAAACATCGTGTTTAAAAAACTAACCGAAACAACAAATAATAAATAACCAATAATAAGACCAAAAATCATAAGTACAGGACGCAAAAAGACATTCAGAATAAAATAATAACCAGCTCTCGCCTGAGAACCAGGCAACCCCTCCCCCTCTGGATTGATATGAGCCAAAGCGAACAAAGGCACAGCGACAACAGCCTCACAAACGCCGATAATCCATGTCATGGACGCAAAAAAGAATCTGATGAAAGGTGTTAGTGGAAGCCAGAACGCAAGAAGAAGGCCGAAACCTATGTAAACAATACTTAAAAACTCGAGAACAGATGCAACAGCTGAAATGACATCGCCACCAGCAACAGCCATAGCGGCAGCAAAAAGATTTAAGCCTGGTATCATAAGGATGCCCAATATTGCGAGAGGCCCAACGCTCTTGAGCCCGAACGCCCAGGCAAACATATTAAAACCGGACTTCAGGGCGCGCTGCCCATAAGCAACAACCTCGCTAAACGGTTCGGAAGTTGTATTGAATTGTATCCCGAGACTATTACTAGTCCACAAACCTGTCCAACTTCCAAGCGTGTCAATCAGTCCAAATGCGTAATCGGGCCAACTCGCCCCATCAGATGCCACCGGAAAAGCAGAAGCAGCATTTGCATCTGCTGCATTGATGTTTGAAATAAGCTGGGCACTCTTGGCACCGTATAGCCATCTATTAAAGTCCTCAAGGGCTTTTTCTGCAGCAATCTCAGGCTCTCGTATATCACTATAAGTTTTATTATCGGAAGTTATATTGCCCCAAAGTCGAGAAAACCACCCTTGTTTTTCACCATAAACATGCGCGTAAATGTCCGGTGTGATTATTGTCGGAAGGCTCGAGATGCTGTCTTGCCTCATTGCCTGTTTGCGAGCAATGTCGTTAAACCAAGCCCCTGCGGCAAGCCAACCGCCGGAGAAAAGAGATGATGACTTGTAATTATTTGCGTACAAAGTATCATAATTACTGTCTGCACTTTGAATTGTCGATGTCGTTGTATTAATCAGATTGTTTTGCATCGCAAGAACATCTGCATAAAATTGATCGGGAGTTTTCAGTTGCGTTTGCTGATCAGATTGAGTTGTATGCTGTATGATGTATAAATAATTATTCATAACATCGCTTGTAAATGAAGTTATAGATGCATTTATAATACCCAGCTGATTCTGATAAACGCTCGCATAAGGGTTGCTTGGATCAGGAAGTTTTGTCTTATACCCCCCACAAAGTCTTTCCAAACCATAAACATTATTATTCCCAATAACATTATTAATATTACTGCTGTCACGAATCCAATCGACGTCATAATTTGTATTTCCGCTCATCGATTGCTCAACATAATAGTTATAAATGTATTTACAAGCGATAGATGAAATCATTTGAAAAGCGAAAGAGCGCAGCTCTGGTGTCAACCTCACACAAGAAGGCGGAGAACCTCCTGTGCTGTTAGTCGAATCGGTTAGTCTACCATCAACAACAGCCGTCTGAGTTGGGCAAGTTAAGCTTGTCGACGATCCTGTTGTGCTATTTAACATATTATTTTGAAACGTTGCCCACACATTTGTTGCCAACCCCGATCCCCATTTAGCCATCTGAATGACGATATATTGCCCCGTATTAAGGCCAGCCATCGAACACCCACTACCACCGCTAGAAGTTCCAGAACCAATCGGAACCAAAAGCCCGATTGCGACAACAAGCCGTATTGGCGCCCAGATCTGGCTCGCGCGCTTGCCCATCGGCGTGCCGTGATAGGCCGTCTCGGCGATCATCGCCATCAAATGATAAAGAAGAAGAACGCCCGCAAGAACAAGAATGCCGCTGCTGTAATAACCGAGGCCTGTTGCAAGCCCCTGTCGCCACGCACAAGAATTAACTAGGCCGGATGTATTATTCCCACCGCTCATAAAACTGATGGGCTGCCCCAAGAAGATATAATTCAGCCAGTTCAAACCCCAATCATTCGTCGTATCCGTCGGCACAAACATGTTGGAAGGCGTATCCGCATGCGCTGGGCTTACAAGAAGCGAGAAAAGGAAAATCACGACGACGAGCGCCATCAAGCCAAGGCTTGAAACCACAGCGAAGAAAAGAAAGATCTGGAATGTGTGTTCTTTCGTGAAGATAAGCCCGCGCCAAGCGGTCGTAATCACTTCCGCCAATGTCAATTTCATGTCCGGATTTTCAAACGCGGGATGATCTTTCGGAAACAATTTTGCGGAGGCGAAGATTCCGGCGATTATGCGCACAAACATGCTGATGCTCTCGCCGATAGGACGAATATCGTTCCCGAGATCGAGCCCGAACATCATGCCGAGGATAGAGCGCTTCTTCGGCGCCTTCACTTTTTCAGGATCCTGCGAAAACAACATAATATCCACCTCTATTCGTCATTCCCGCGAAGGCGGGAATCCAGTGGCCACGCGTCTGCGTGGCGTATAAATAATACAATCGCATCAAGTCCAAGCGTTTCTCGGTGCACATTGCCCGAATCGGCAACCCACTTCAACTCCCTACTTTCCATTATATCACAAAGGGTTAATAAGCTTTTAATTGTTTCAAATCCCGAATCCATCATCCCCGCCGTCCTCCTTGAAAAGACAAAGAAAAAGGCGCTCTTCCTTCGAAAAGCGCCCTTTAATTTATTTCAGGCTTCATGCCCGCAGCAAATTCCGCAAGCCTACTCAACCGCGAGAATCTGATAGAAATACCATTGCTGTTTGGTGCTGGAATAAATGCATCCGGTCGGAAGAGCTTTAAAGCTGGGTGTTTGGCTCTGCCAATCCGTCGCCGCGATCGGCGATGTTTCATAAGTTGCCGAGGTCGGGTCGACGTCCATATAGCTCGTGGTCGCGATATCGGTCGATCCGGCGGTTCCGGTCGTCATATTGTTGACTTTCGAGTTGATCTCGAAACAAACGCCGGCTGTGACGGGAAGAACGGCCAAACGGCTTCCTTGCGTATTGTTGGGATCGCCAATGCCCGGAAAAATGACATAGGGATAAGACCATGTGCTCGTCGCCGTCGCGGCAAGCGTGGTCGATGGCGGGGAAGCCCCGCCGCCGGTCGGCGAAAACAGCGAGCTGTCGCCGGATGTATTATTCGCATTGATATCGACATTCGTGAGATCGAGCCCCGTCCCCAAAACGCGATCGAACGCGGCTTTGAGATTCTGCCCGATTTCGACGATGGCCGCGGCGCGCGTACGGTTGCTTTCGCCCGTCGTCGATGTCGAGAACGAGCCGCTGCCCGCTGCGATTGCGGCGGCAAGAATGCCAAGCACGGCGATGATGAACAGAATGGGGCCGATTGCAATGCCCGCGTCTTTGTCAAAACGATCTGGCCTGGGGCCTGCGAACGAAAAGTTCATGCTCATCCTCTGACGGTTTTTTCGATCTTACTGGAACCCCCTCGTCTTTGAAAGACGAAGAGAAAAGACTGGATACAAAACAGATACCGACCTGCCTACCGTGGAATGCAGAAACGCGGGAAGAATTCGATTTGCCATCCCAAGCATAACAAGTTGATTCTCCAGATGGAACAGTATCCAGACTAAAAAGTCAACTTGAGAGTCCTCCCCACCGCCGAAACGGCCTCATTTCTTCGGTGTTGGCGGTAAAAAGGTGATCTTTTCGGCCGTAACGACGGCCCGCATAAGGGTGCTTGAGCCGCATTTTTGGCCGACGCAAAACTCGCGCATTGTCCAGCGATATTGCGGGGAAATCGTGTCGATGTAACTCAAAACGGTCAGCCAGGTTCGAAAGCGCGAACCGTCGCTTGCGGAAACGGCCAACGACATATCGCTGGAAAGCGCAAAACTGATATCGGAAAAACGGCGTTGAAGCCGTTCGACAAGCGGATCCAACTCCGCTTTCGTCGGCGCCTTGTTGACCATTTGAGGCAAGGAAGGCTCCTCGGCGGAAGCCTCGATCGCTTCGCGCTTGGCGGTGACGGAAAGGCTCAACGTATAAAGCGCAAAAAGCATAACGAGGATCGCCCCGCTCCAGCACGTCACGACGACGACCATGGTGGCTTTGTCGAAAGCCTGAACGGCCTTGCTCACGATGCGAGCGGCGAAGGCCTTGCCGATGCTGCGAACGTCCAAACGCATGTTATTTCTTTGCCCCCAAATCAAGCGCTTCGCGCGTGTTGCCGATGATGACCCGCTGCGGCGAGCTATCCAACGTCTGCCCTCCAAGTTCGCTGATGCGGTCGGAGGTGATGTTCGGAGGCACGACGGCGCGCCAAAGAATCTTTCCGTTCTTGATTTCATAAATCTCAAGCATGCCGTTCAACGTGATCAGCCCGTCGTTGAGGTCGGCGAATTTGGCGAGCTGTTCGCGCATGGGGCTCGCGCGCAAGGCCTGCACGGATTTCATCAGTTGAAGCGACTTTTCCTGCGAACGCTCCTCAAAAGAAGCCATGTCGCCGTGCGCGCTCACCGTCGCCATGGCCGCGACAAGCCAGATAAAGATGGCAAAACCGGCGAAAGCGATCGCGCTCAATACGGCGACCGTCGCAAGAATACGCCGCGCACGCTCCTCGAAAAGAGAAAGTGAATACCACGGGACGGGCGCCAGTTTTTCGATTCTATCGGGAATAAGGTCGATGACGGGGGCGCCGCCAAGCTCGCGCGACATGCGTTCGGCCTTGGCGCGAACGACGGAACTGGTTCCGCGATGAATTTGAAGCCGATCGTCCATAATCGTCATCATGGTCGCGGATTCGTCGCTGAAATAGGTATAGCAAACGGGCGGCAAAACGGCGTCTTTCAGTCCCGGAAGAAGGGACGCGAACGGACACCATGTATTGGAATGCGATGAAAGCTCGGAAGAGCGCACGGCCAAATACCAGATACGCTCTCCCTGCGTCTGCCAAACGACGTGGATTCGTTCGCTATCGACCGCCTCGGCGGCGGCGTTCCAAACGATATCCAGTTCCTCGCCCGCGACGCGGGGGCAACAGCCGCCGATGACCTCGGGCGGAAAATGATATTCAGCCAAAGCGCCGACGGGCCCTAAAAGCGCCCTTGCAAGCGAACTTGAATCGTCAATCTCGTCCGCTGCGTCGTCGCGTTTGGCATTCGGCTCTCCGGCGGGAACGATTTCTTTCTTCGGTTCTTTCGCGCGATCGGAAAAACCGAACCCGATTTTCCCGAGTTTCAGCGAAAAGGACTTGGGCGGCTCTAAAGGATCGTCTTCCATGGTTCTACCCGCGAATTTCGTTGATGCTGTTGAGGAACGTCTGGTTCTGAAGCATCAAGAGATAGATCGTCGTCAGCACCGTTATACCCGACAAGAACATCAAAAGGAAAATGCCGAGTTTCACGAGTCGCCGCTGATCGGCCTTGGCCATTGTCGTGCGTTCGGCGGCGATAGCTTCATACACTTCGGCGAGTTGGTCAACCGATTGAATCGTAATGATTTGATCGCGCTCTGCCTTTTCGAGCGGCCAACGCGACAAAGCGCGCGCAGGTTCCACGCCGGCCATGATGCGATTTTCGGATTCGGTCCAGTAAAGGCGAGCGGCTGGCTCGACCGTACTTTCGATAATGATCTTCAAGGCTTCGGCCAGAGGCACCTTGCCGTGCAGAAGGCGCGTAATAAGCTTGCAGGTATCCTGCAAACTGACGTTCCGCAGATAGCTCGAAAAAAGAGGAAGCTTCATCATAACGCGCGACGTGAAGTGATCCGGCTTATGTTTGTTGAACCAGTAGGAAATTACAAGGAAGGCGGCGGCGAGCATAAAGCCCGTCGTTACGACAAGAAGCGATCCGTTGACCCATGTCACAAGTTTGATGCCGTTTTCGAATTTCGCAACCGCAACCGCATCCGTGCTTTTCGTTCCCTGCGCGCGGAGATAGGGAATAAAGCCGAATTGCGTTCCCCAAATCGAGCCGATGACGCTTATGATATCGAAGGAAAGCCAGCTCAAAGCCGCCATCAGGGTTTTGTATTGCGTTCCCTTTTGCTCGACATGCTCGATGGCGTGCTGAACGACACCCTTCAAATCGCCCGCGCGTTCGCCCGCCGTGATGATCGCCATGGTCGCGGCATCCATCAGTTTCAGCTCGCGCAAAGCTTCGGCAAAAGATCCGCCGCCCTTCAAAACGGTGCGCGTCGGCAAAAAGGCCAGACGCCGCCGCGGATCGGTCTCGCCTTCGATGATGTTTAGAAGAGCCGTTCCGGCCGAGGCTGTAGCGGATTGAAACCGAATGGCGCGAAGAAGCTGAATCTGCCAATCGCGTGACCGCACGTCCATCCACTCGAACAGGGGCGGTTTCAGCTCGTAAATACGAATGGGCCAAAAACCCTTGCCGCGCAGCAAACGGCGAACGGAAGATTCGTCCGGAAGATAAAAATCTTCCTCTTCGACGCGAACGGCGCCGCCGAGGGTTGGTTGGGCATATTTGGCGTGATAGAGCTTCATGCCGTGATCCTAACGGCCGCGTTCTTGACGCGCAGCAGCCTCTTCGACCATCAGCGAAGCGCCCATATTCGCGTCAATCGCGTTGCGCACGATCAAATCGCGAATGGATTCGCGGCGCGGCAAATAAACGGTTCCCGGCACATCGACAACCGAAGAGCTGACGTTGGAGACCATCATTTCCGTGATCGCACGGCGGCTTGCCTGATCTTCGGGGGGAAACATGGCTTCAAGAACGAGTGTACGGCCGAGGAAACCGGTATGGTTGCAAAGGTCGCATCCGCCCTTCCCCGCAAGCGCGACCGCATCGTTCGGATCGAGTCCGACGTCGCGGCATCGCGCCTCATCCCTGAATACCGTGATCGCCTTATCGGTTTTGTGGCAAGCGGGACAAACCGTCTTAACGAGGCGCTGCGAGAGGCTGGCGATCAAGGCGTGGCCCAGAATGTAAAGACCGCTGGTGCGGTAAGCCGAGCTTAAAAACCCGTCCATGCGGTCGAGCGTGTGCAACGCGTCGACGGCGTGAACGGTTGTGATGACCAAATGTCCTGATTCCGTCGCGCGCAAAGCGGCTTCGACCGTGTCGCCGTCGCGCATTTCGCCGACGATGATCACGTCCGGATCGTGGCGCATAAGGGCGCGAATGATGTCGGCGATGGTGTTGGCCGAAGAATTGTCCGTGACGGAGGTTTGATCGACAAGCGGCATATCGTATTCGACAGGCGCCTCGACCGAATAGACGGCACGCGAGGAGCGATCGATTTCTTGAATGATGCCGTAAAGCGTCGTCGATTTACCGGAACCCGTAGGCCCGCTCACGACGATCAAGCCGCCGTCTTTCGTGTGGCCGTGAATGGCCTTGCGCAACCGTTCGGCCACGACGGGCGAATGCATAAAAAGCTCGTCGAAACTGCGGAGGTTTTCGCGATCGAGCAAACGAAGCGTGAGCTTCTGCCCCGAAGGCGCCACCGGCAAGGCGGCGACGCGAACGTCGATCATGCGCCCCTGCCATTCGAAGCCGAGACGTCCGTCTTGCGGATGCTGGCGATCGGCGGCGTCCATCTTGGCGTCCGTTTTGATGCGCGTCACGAGCGGCGCCATAACGCGGTGGGGAATAAGATGCTTATAGACGAGGTCGCCGTCGACGCGATACCGGATCCAACAGCGGGCATCGTCTTCCTGAAGGGTCAGATGAATGTCGGACGTACGGCTTTGAAGCGCTTCGGCCAGAATGTCGTTGACGGCCTGTTCGATAAGCGTCGCATCGTCGGAATCGCGGGTCAGGCTTGCAAAAATACGAAGAAGACGCTCGCCCGCGACTTCGCTTTGCTCGCGCATCAGTTTCGCAAGATCGGCGCGATCCCAAGGTTCGATTTCGATTTTATCGACGTCGTGGTTCGCGCGCTGAAGGGCGCTTGTGATGCGCAGAATATCGGCGTCGTCGAGTCTATCGCCCACGGCGAGGCGCAAGATGCCGTCATGAAGCTCGAGAAGGCAAATCCCCATGGCCGTCTGGCTCGCGACGGGAACGTAAAGGCGAAGCGCCTGCATGGTCAGGTCTTCGCGCGCGCTCCCGACAAGTTTCGCCCGCGCGACGGAGTCGTTGACAAAACCGTTGCGGCGAAGAATTTCCTCGATCGTCAGATAGCGGCCGCCAGCTCGCCGCATGGCTTGTTCGGCCAAGGCCAGTTCATAATGGCGTGTTTGTATCCAGGAAGACTCGCCTTGTTTAGGCCCGTCTTCTTTGGGAATGATCTCGCTCATGGCCGCCCCCCGCCGAATGCGGAAGACGAAGAGGACGAGGAAGATGATGAAGACGGGGAAGATCCGCTTGCCTTCTGTTTTGTCTCGCCTTTGTCGTGCTTATCCGAAGCGTTCGAAGCGCTGGCGGAAGCCTTTGCGATCAACTCCTGGGCCGCTTCAAGCGGAAGCTCCTTCTTTTTTCCATTGATAAAAAGCTCGGCCATGCGCGGCGTAACGTTCATAAGCTTGGCCGTAGAGCCGTCGCCGTAAGAAATCTCTTCGCCGATTCCGGCAACGACGGTGGTTCCGTCGGGCTTTAAAAGAAGCGCTCGGTTGCCGACGGTGCCGATTAAATGGAAGGAACCGTTCGCGCTTCTGTCGGATCCCGATCCCGTCGCCTTGGCCGGCAAGGAACTCTCGTCGAGAGGCGGTATTTTGGCAGTCGCGAGTTTCTCAAGCTCCTCTGCGGACGTCGGAAGAGGAACCTTGTCGGCGGCGGGCTTTTTCGCGTCCGCATCGCTTTTTCCTTTTCCGTTTGAGTCCGCCGATTTGGCGTCGGCGGCGACTTCCGTGGCATCCGTTTTTGCGTTTCCGCGTATAGGAATGACGGCAAAGCCGAGGCGTCCGGTATGGCGAAGGATAAGATCGGTCGAGACAAGCCCCTTGCTTGTGGGTTTCCACAAAAGGGTCACGGGACAGGATTCACCGGGCTTCAGCTCCATATCGACGGCGCAACCCTGATCCAGGCGCTCAAGCCCGTTATCGGCGGCGATCACGTCGATGGAAAGAAGCGTGATCGTCTCGGGGCTGTCATTGACCATAAGAGCGGAACGCACGACCTTGGAGGAATTCGCGACGACCTCGCCGAAATCGACGGGCTTGACGTCTTTCGTGCTTAACGAAAGGCCAGTGTCCTTTTTATCGGAAGACGCGGATCCGGACGTTTTGCCGCTCAATTTTACGCGCGCGATGCGGCCGAGGCCGTCATGGGTCAAAAGCACTTCCGCGCTCCAGGGCCCCGAGCTTACGGGCGTCGATTCCACAACGACGGCGCAACGGCTTGCAGAGGCTATTTTTCCGCCCTTCGTGCAATCGTCGCTGACGATATCGGTTTTCACGTTCCCGTCGCTGTTGGTTGTCACGCTGATGACGTTGACCGGCGCGGAAGATTGATTGATGAAAAAAAGCGTCACGCGCCGCGCGACATTCACGAAGGTCTCGCCGGTATCGATGTCGTTCTTGGGCTCGACGATGACGGCTTCGCTGCTTGTCGCGCCTGCGGTCACGCTCACGCCCGGGTCGGTGAACGACGCCTCGCGGCTGGCCGCGTAAAGGGGCGAAGCGCTTGCCCCAAGCATGAAAAGGGAAAGAGCGAAAAGGACGGAAAGCCAGATCCCGCGCATCACGGCCCTCCCCCTGTCGATCCGGTCGCGCCATCGGATCCCAGCATGTCGTCATAGGCATGGCTGAATCCGCGCTGCAAAAGGCGCTTGTCCACGGGGGCCTCGTCCGCGCCGACGGAAACGGGCGTATCGCGCAAAGGCTCCGCGTTTGGCGAGGACATCATAAGCTCCGGCTGGGCAGGGCTCGGTGCCAAAGCGACCGGTTGGGCGACAGGCTGGGAAACGGGCGCAAGCGGTTCGGAGGAAACGGCTGCGGAAGCCGGCATTTTAAGCTTTTTCGTTCCGTCCTTATCGATCACAACGGCGTCCGGCATCGCCTTCGAAGCCCCCTCCGCGCTTTGCCGTTTTTCCTGCTCTTTTGCGCGCGCGTCCGAAAAAAGGACGATGGAAGGCTTTACGAGAATGACAAGTTCACTGTTTTGATATTGATCGTCGTTATAGGTATCCAGCCGCGAATCGAAAAGAGGAATCCCTTCGCGATTGTTGGTATCGCGCGAAGACACAAGACCGGCGAGCACGAGATTGTCGCCGGGACGCACGCGAAGCGTTGAGGCGACCTTGCGTTCCGACGTCTGCGGCAGATCGATCGTCAAGCCTTGCGTCGTGGTTGGATTCAAGCTGACGACATCTTGCAAGGCAAGTTCAAGGACGGCGGAAATGATACCGTTTTCATAGTTGCCGTTGATGTTTACGGAAAGCCCGGTTTCAAGGCTATCCGTCGAAACCGTGTTGGTCGTCGAGTTGGTCGTCGTCGAGGTCGAAACGCTGCTCTGCAAGGTTCCGACTTGCGAGATATAACGTTGTTTGCCGCCGACGCGGAATTCGGCGCTTGAGCCTGAAACGAAGGTCAGCTGGGGGTTGCTGATGGTCTGCACCTGCCCCTGCGTCGCAAGGAATTGAAAGACGGCATCCGCCGTCACATGGCCCGCGAAGGCAGCGCCGAGACTGACGCCGGGATTCGTAAAACTTGAAAAACCGGTCGATCCGGACACCAACGTATTTTCGGCGGTCGTCCCTATATTGCGTAAATTAAAACTGCTCCAATTGACGCCGGAACCGTTTTCCTTGTTCAGCGTCACTTCCCAAATATAAAGCTGCATCACGACCAAGGGGCGGCCGTTGCGCAACTGATCGAGATATTCGTGAACGCGCTCATAACCGTCGACATCGGACGTGAAAATAAGGTTTCCGCCCTGTTGATCCATTTTGGCCTTGTCGCCGGCAAGGTCGCTGATCGCCTCGGCCATCGTATTGCCGGCGCTGGAGGCGCTGGAGGAAGAGGATGAAGACGAAGAGGAACTTCCCTTCATCGGCATGGCGGGAAGCTCGATGATAAAGGTTTCCTTTTCCCTGATTTCAAGAAGCCCGTGCCTGTATGAACAGAAAACCTTGGCTGCGCTGCAAATCTTGTCGACGACCCGCGGCAAGGAACCGCTCAGGTTCGAAACTGAAACGAGGCGATCGTCGAAAGATCCCGTGCTCCACGAAAGCGAAACGTCCGTCCCCGCCAAAACGGCCTGAAGCGCGGCCGTCACGGGAACGGCATCCAAATTGGTGTTGGGAACGATGATGTTTCCGGGAAGATCCTCGCTGCGCGAAAGACGCCTCTCGCGCAAATGCGAGGAAACCTCCAAGGTCACAATGGGCGGATCTTCGGCGCCGCGAACGGTTTCTTCGCTTCCTGGAACTTCGGCAACGGTCGGGGAACGTCCCGTCGTGGGATGCGCGGGCGGCACGGGTTGATTTGAGCAGCCGAAAAGCACGGCGATTAAAGCCGTTGCAATGATTTTGCCGCTCGAACGCATTGAAACTCCCTAAAAACGAATGTCGAAAAGGAAAGCCCCACGGGCCCGCCTTCCCTGCAAAACCGGAAAGAACAAAAGAAACAGAGCCCGATCAACCGGACAAGCTCTTGTTTTGCCTCTTTCACACCTACCCGATTGTCGATTAGAGAGAGAGTTGGGTTTATATTTCGTTAACTGATCTTAATCTTTCTTTTCCGCCTTCTTCTGAACCTCGACGAGAAGCAACGCCGCCGCTCTTTTTTCGGCCAGTCTTTTGGACGGCCCTTCGGCCTTGACGGGTTCGAATCCCTTGACGGAAACCTCGAGAACGAAGCGCGGCGCGTGGGCCGGGCCGGAACGATCGAGAACGGTATAAACGGGAAGCGGAAAGCCCCGCCCCTGCGCCCATTCCTGAAGCGCCGTTTTGGCGTCGATGGGCGGCGAAGCGGGCGCGTTGATCGCCTCGCCCCAGTATTTCCGAATAAACGCGCCTGCGGCTTCAAGGCCTGCATCGAGATAAAGCGCGCCGATAACGGCTTCCATCGCATCGGGCAACACGGCCATATTCTTGTGGGCGACTTCGGGCACTTCGCCGTGCGCAAGGCGTAAATAGCGTTCCAAGGCGATTTCATGCGCGACGGCGCGCAAAGCGTCGCGATTGACCAGCGCCGCGTGGCGCTTCGCAAGATCGCCCTCTTTCGCATCGGGGAAAAGCGCATAAAGCCATTCGGCCATCACGAGGCCGAGAACGCGGTCGCCAAGAAACTCCAGCCGTTCGTAGGGCGACGAGTTTCCTCCTTTTTTCTGGCTTTTCATGCCGCCGAGCGACGGATGCGTCAAAGCCGCGCGCAGCAAAAGCGGCTCCTTGAAAACATGCCCGAGCGTTTCGCACAAATGCTCGATCTGGGCATCTGTAATGAGTTTCGCGTTTTGGCTTTCGGTTTTCGGCATCAGTCGATTTTCTTGAAAAGGCGACCCCAACGGATAGCGGTCGGCCATTTCCAGATCTCCCAGAAACGAGTGTTGGCGTCGATCGAGAAGAAAATGACCTCGGCGCGTCCCACAAGATTGTCTTCGGGAACGAAAGAAACGTTCGGCGTACGGCTATCCAGCGAATTGTCGCGGTTGTCGCCCATCATGAAATAGTTGTGGGGCGGAACATGATAGACCCCCGTGTTGTCGAGAGGCATATCGTCGCCCTCCTCGCGGATTACGTGCTTATGGCCGTCGGGAAAGGTTTCGATATAGTCCGTTATGTTCGGCGCGGGCGTCAGGTAATTGGACTCCAAAGGTTCCGCGAGCTTTTGGCGATCGACGGCGACTCCGTTGACGTAAAGAAGGCCGTTGCGCATCTGAATCGTGTCGCCCGGAAGGCCTATAAGGCGCTTGATATAGTCCGTCGAATTGTCGCGTGGAAGCTTGAAGACGAGGACGTCGCCGCGCTTCGGTTCATGGAAGAAAAGGCGTCCGGAGATCGGAAGAAGGCCGAAAAGCGCGGAACGGCTGCTGTAGCCATAGCTGTATTTCGAAACAAAAAGGAAATCGCCGATCAAAAGGTTGGGCACCATCGAGCTTGAAGGAATGTTGAAGGGCTCGAAAACGAACATGCGGATGACGATGGCGATAAGGGCCGCGCTGATGAACATCTGCAAGGTTTCATCGAAGCGGCGGCCCAGTTTCTGTCCGGTCGTCAAGGAAGGCGGCGTCAAGGAAGGCGGCGTCGGGGAATTGGGATCGGAATCCATTGTCATCGTGTTTCACATCGTAAGGGTAAGTTGCGTTTATCGATCGAGCGGCAAAGTCTCTAACACGACGAAAGCCTGCGCCAAAGGAAGATCGTCGGAAAGCGTCAAATGAATGACGGTTTTCATGCCGGCTGGCGCCATGCTGGCCAATCTTTGAGCCGCGCCGCCGGTCAATACAAGCGTCGGTTGTCCGGAAGGCAGGTTTTCGACTCCCATGTCATGAAAATAGACGCCGTCGCCGATACCGGTTCCAAGCGCCTTGGCGCAGGCTTCTTTCGCGGCAAATCTTTTGGCATAGGTTGCAGCCGGAAAAGCGCGGCTTTCGGCTTTCGCGCGTTCTTTTTCCGTAAAAATGCGGTTTTTAAAGCGCGTCCCGAAACGCGCGAGCGTTTTTTCAATCCGCCGCACGTCGATAAGGTCGCTGCCGATGCCGAGAATCATATTGAGTGCCCTGTTGCTTCCGTTTATAGGCTGAAAGAAGAATTCGGTTTAATAATGGCAATGTTTTCTCTTGTCATTAAAACATTGTCCGCTAAGTTGAAATGCTTCCTTTTTTCTTCTGTCATCCCCGCGAAGGCGGGGATCCCATTTGTTTTTTCAGGAACGGGCGGCATCGCTTCTTATTTCAACCGGCACTTTCGAGAATATTATGGTTCTTGCCCACCCCATCGATGAAACGCCTCCCGCGAACGACGCCGCAACGCCCTTGATGGCGCAATATCTCGCGATCAAGGCCCAGCATCCGGATTGCCTTCTTTTCTTCCGTCTCGGCGATTTTTACGAGCTTTTTTTCGACGATGCGCAAAAGGCGTCGCGCGCGCTCGATATCGCGCTGACCCGGCGCGGCCAGTTTCAAGGCAAAGACGTTCCGATGTGCGGCGTGCCGGCTCATGCTTATGAAACCTATCTCGCCCGCCTGATCCGCAAGGGTTTTCATGTCGCGATCTGCGAACAGACGGAAGATCCGGCCGCGGCGAAAAAACGCGGCGGCAAGTCCATCGTAACGCGCGAAGTCATCAGGATTGTCACGCCCGGAACGGTGACGGAAGAAGGCCTTCTCGATGCGCGATCTTCCAATTATCTCGCCTGCCTTGTGCAAACGGGCGCTACGTTCGGCCTCGCTTGGGTGGATCTCGGCAGCGCAGCGCCGCGCTGTCAAAGCGTCACGATAACGGAGCTTGCGAGCGCCCTCGCGCGCCTCAATCCGGCTGAACTCGTTCTTTCGGACAAATTGATCGAAAATCCCGATTTCTTCGAGATTCTGGCGCCTTGGCGCGATGTCTTGACCCCGCAACCGAACAGCCGTTTCGACAGCGAGAACGCGCGCAAAAAAGTCTTGTCCACCTATCGGGTGGGCGATCTTTCGGCCTTCGGTTCTTTCAGCCGCGCCGAAATTGCGGCCATCGGTTCCCTTCTCGATTACGCGACGCTCACGCAAAAAAGCGACCTTTCGCATCTGGCGCCGCCGCAGAACGACAGCGCGAACGGCTTTGTCGCAATGGATCCCGCCACAAGGCGCAATCTCGAACTGACCCGCACTTTAAGCGGCGAAAGGCGCGGAAGCCTTCTCGCAAGGATCGACCGCACGGCAACCGCGGCGGGGGCGCGCCTTCTCGGCCAAAGATTGAGCGAGCCGCTCACCGCTGTTGCCGCCATTGAGCAGCGCCTCGATTCAGTTTCATTTCTTTTTGAAAACAATGCACTATCAGACGACCTTCATGATTTACTTCACCAAGCGCCGGATATGGAGCGCGCGTTGGCGCGGCTCAGTCTGGGGCGCGGCGGCCCGCGCGATCTAGCCGCCCTCTGCGCCAGCCTGGGACAGGCCGAGAAGATTCGAAGCGCCCTTCTCGCGAAAGATCCAAAGGCGCTGCCCGCCCTTTTGCGCGGCGCGATGAGAGGGCTTGGCGACCACGCGGCGCTTCAAGACAAACTCGTCCGCGCCCTTGCGCCCGAACTTCCGCTTCTGGCGCGCGACGGCAATTTTATCGCGAAAGGCTACGCCCCCCAACTCGACGAACTGATCATGCTGCGCGACGAAAGCCGTCGCCTGATCGCGGGCCTGCAACAAGACTATGTCAGGGAAAGCGGCGTCGCGACGTTGAAGATCCGGCACAATCAGGTTATCGGCTATTATATCGAGACGACGCCCGCGAACGCCGACAAGCTCCTTGCGAAAAAAGAGATCTTCATCCACCGCCAAAGCCTCGCAAGCGCCGTGCGCTTCACGACCGTTGCGCTTTCCGAACTTGAGCGGAAAATCACGGAAGCGGCGGACAAGGCGCTGGCCGTCGAGCTTCAGATTTTTGCCGATCTTGTCGGCGACGCCATGCAAAACCTGCAACCTTTACGCGAAGCGGCGGCAGCCATGGCGGAGATAGACGTTGCGCAAGGGTTGGCGCGCCTTGCCCGCGAACAGCGTTATGTCCGTCCTCGAATCGACGATTCGCTTGCATTCGAGATTAAGGGCGGACGCCATCCCGTCGTCGAACAAGCCCTGATCGAGGCCGGTTCGACCACGCGTTTCATCGGTAACGGGTGCAATTTGGCCCCTGAAACGCGTCTTTGGCTTCTTACGGGCCCGAATATGGCCGGAAAATCGACTTTTCTACGCCAAAACGCGCTGATTGCCCTTCTCGCGCAAAGCGGAAGCTTCGTTCCAGCGACGGAAGCCCATATCGGCGTGATCGATAAATTGTTCAGCCGTGTCGGGGCAGCCGACGATCTTGCGCGCGGCCAATCGACTTTTATGGTGGAAATGGTCGAAACGGCGGCCATTTTAAATCAAGCCGGTGAAAGATCGCTCGTCATACTGGATGAAATCGGGCGCGGCACGGCGACCTATGACGGGCTTTCGATCGCTTGGGCGACGATCGAACATCTTCATGAAGTCAATCGCTGTCGCACGCTTTTCGCGACCCATTATCACGAATTGACGGGGCTCACCGAAAAACTGCCTGCGCTCTATTGCGCGACGATGCGAATCAGGGAATGGGAAAAAGAAATAATCTTTCTCCATGAAGTGATGGCGGGCACGGCGGATCGTTCTTACGGCATCCATGTGGCGCGTATGGCGGGCTTGCCGAAAGCGGTCATCTCACGGGCCGAAAAAGTCCTTAACATACTGGAAAACAAAAAGAAGACTGAAAAACAAGCAAATCTTTCACAAGACCTTCCCCTCTTCGACCGGACGAAGCCAACCGAAACGCCCCACGATCTTCCACCGGAACTTGAAGAAATAATCGCAACCCTCAATCCCGACGAGCTTACGCCGCGTGAGGCGCACGACCTTCTTTACCGTATTGCATCGCTGCTTCGCGCGGCGCGCATCCAAAAATAATCCACAGACCGAAGACACACAGAAAACGACAATCTGCCGTGCAAGCATTTATAACGCTTTTCTTTTCCGAACCAATCTTGTTAAACTCCGCTAGCCTTTTGGAGAATCGCACGAATCATCAGATCGGGGCCTCATTACCGAGGCCTATGTTTTTTTGTTTTTTGCGATTTCGAAGGCGCTGTCCGACATTTTTTAAGACGTTGAGGCTAAAATGGTCGATCCCACTATGAACGCTGCAGCCCCTGTGCGCACGATAGCTCCTGCAACCGCCTCGACGAGCAAACCTCAAGACGCCCCCTCCGCGCAAGCGGCAAAGCCCGCCACGAAAACGGCGCCCAAAACCGGAAAACCGCGGAAGCCCGCCAATTATTCCAGCGTCCCCGTCTGGGCCGGCCTGTTTCTCTCGGTCGTATGGATCGGCGTCGTCGCTTTCGTCCTTTCGCAAGCGGGCAGCACGCATAGCTTCGGGGGGCTTCCGCTCGTCGATTGGGCCATTGGCATTTCGGCGATCATTTCGCCGGTCGCGATGATCTGGATGGTCACGGCCTATCTGCAACGCGCGGCGGACGTTCAATCGGTCACGGATCCGCTTCGCCGCCAGTTGTCGATGATTCTTGGCGAATCGGGCGCGGCCGAAGTCCGCATCCGCCGCTTCAACCAAGCCATCCGCGAACAGCTTGAGCTTCTCCGCAGCACCCAGACGGTCAATCAGAACGACCTGATGACGATCCTTGAGCGCGTCAGCCGCCACAAGGAAGATCTGGAACAATTCGAACAGCACAGCCTCTATCAGGTCAAAGAGATTCAGGACGTCATCCGCAACAGCATGGGCCATATCGAGCAAGTGATGGACGACAAGTTCACGTTGCTCCGCGTCCTCGACGGCAAGCTCGTTCAAAGCGGCGACAGCATTTCGCGCCAGACGGATTACGTGCGCGAGCAAATCGCGGGCCTTCTGCAGGAAATCGAAACCAACGCGCATCTCGTCAGCAGCGCGCTCGAACGCGCGATGAACGACAGCCGCAAACTCGCGGATACGGCGCGGGCGCAGGAAACGAGCCTCGTGGGCGCGGCGGAAACCGCCTCGACGACGCTTCAGGATCTTTCGGGCCGCCTCGATCTCAACATCGCGCATTTTCTCGAACATGCGGGAACGGCGCATAAGGAAGCCGAGAAACTCGCGGGCGTTCTCGATGCGCAAACGCGTTCGCTCGATGAGTTCAGCAACACCCTGCCCGCGCGCGTCAGCGAAGCCGAAGCGGTTTTGCACGGCGTGGCGGATCGTCTTTACGCCAGCGAACAATTGGCGCGCGAACAGGCGCTCAATCTCAGCGAAAAACTCTCCTTCCAGATCGACAATCTCGAAAAGACGATGGAGCGCTTCACCACACGCTTCAACGACCTCGACGGCGTGATGCAACAACGCCGCACGGATCTCGACGGCCTCGTCGTCCGCATCAGCGGCGCAACGAACGACCTTGCGCAACAAATCGACAGCACGATCACGGGCCTCGGCGACCGCGCCCAGGCGACCATGAACCGTTTTGCCTCGGTGAACGAAGAAGCGCGCCGCAGCACGGACGCCATCGTCGAAAAGCTGGCTCAAACGGCGGCGCGTTACGAAGGCGCCACGCTCCAGCTCAGCACGGTTTCCGAAGCGAACGCAGCCCAGCTCCACGCAACGACGGGCGAGATCGCCGCGCAATTGGCGCAATTTGAAGCGCTCCACAACGCGGCGGAACGCGCGGCGCAGGACGTTCAGACGCGCGCCAGCACGGCGCTTCAAAATCTTCAGCAGGTTCTGGAACGCCTTCTCGCCACGCGCGACGCGACGCAAAGCGTCGGCGAAACGCTGGCGGAAAAGATGCGCGCCTCGATCGATCAGAACGAACGCGCCATCGCCCGCATCAACGAAGCGACGCGCATGACGGTTCAAGCGCTTGGCAGCGCCACCGACGCGATGACGCGCCAGGAAGGCGAAATTGGAAACAAGGCGAACGCCGCGCAAGCCGCGATCAAGGCGACGATTGCGGATCTTCAAAACCAGGCGGCATCCGCCGAAAAATCCATGCGCGATCAGAACAACGCGCTCACGGCGCTTTTGAAAGAGACGCAAAGCAAACTGGACGGCGCCGAAGCGCGTCTTGAAAGTTTTGGCATGCAGGCGCCGCAGCCGGTACAAAAGGCGCTGTCTCAAATCGAGGCGAGCACCGAACAGGGTCGCGACGTTCTCAACCGCTACAGCGAAGCGATGCAGGGTCAGATCGACCGGTTGCAACAGGTCAACACGCGCGTCGGATCGATGGGCCAGGAAGTCGGTTCGATGACGGCTTCGACGCTCGCCACGATCGAGCAGTTGAACGGCCGCTTCATGAGCCTGAAGACGGCGCAAGAAGAGACGACCCGCGCGACGCTGGAGCAATTCACGCTCGTCATCGACCGTTTGAAGACGGAATCCGGAACCCTCGACTCCGAATCGCAAAAAGCGGTCTCTTCGCTGGAACGGGCCGCGACGCAAATGGCGCGGCAAACGCTCGACATCGAACGGAACGCGGAAGATTCCGGCGCAAAGATTCAAGCCGTCACGGCCAATCTGCAAAACGAAGCCTCGACGATGCGCGTGATCCTCGAAAAACAGGCCGAAGCTCTTCGCGCCGATCTTTCGAAGGCGGAACGCCAGTTCGTCGATCTTGGCGAAACGCTCAAGCAAAAAACGGACGCGGCCTATGCCCTTCTGAATCGCGTCGCGGCGCATTACGACGAAGTCACGCGTTCGTCCGCCACGACCTTCGAAGCGCACGCCGATAAGCTGGGAACCAAAGCGACGGAAGCCAACGGCAAGGTCGATCTTTTAAACACTTCCCTTTCGCGCCAGATCGAATTGCTGGCGACCAACGCGCTTCAGGTTGAAAAACACGCGACTTCGCTGGCCGATACCAGCACGCGCACCACGCAGCAACTCTCGACGTTGAACGCAAGCCTGATCGCGACGCAGGAAAACACGCTCACCGGCGCCACAAAGACGATGGCCAAACTCGAAGAAGCCGGTCAGATTCTGCAAAAGCAAAGCGAAGGCCTCAATCTGGCGGCGGAATCGGCGACAAGCTCGGTGCAAAAAGCCGGAACGACCTTCGGCGAACAAGCCAGCAAAATGCTGGACACGACGCAAATCATCGAACAAAGCCTGCGCAGCCTCAACGCCGCCACCTCCGCTTTCTCGGATCAGTCGTCGCAGATTCAAACCGCGATGGAAAAGCACAATCAGCGCATCCTTTCCAATCTTACGGACACGATCGGCAAATTGGAGGCGACGAGTGGCGCCTTCCAAAAAACGGTCGATTCCGCAATGTTGGGGGCCGATCAGACCTCCGCGCGCTTCAGCGAGATGGCAGCCTCGGCCTCGGCCTCGATCAACGGCAACAGCCGCGATCTCGTCGACGCCGCCGGCAAAACGGAAGCGACGTTGAACGCGCTGAGCGCTACGGTCACGCAGCAAGTCGCCTCGCTTTCGCTTTTGGGCGATCAAGTCAACGAACAGCATAAGGCGCTGTCGGCCGCCGCTGAGGCCCAACGCGGGCAAATGGTCGATTTGTTCGACAAGCTCGGGGCCGCGCACAATCAGGCCTCGGAAGTCGCCGAACGCACGATCCAGCATCTTGCGAAAACGCTCGATCAGGTTCAAAGCCAGCTTGGCGTCCTCGGGGATCATTCGCAAACGGCGGTCGCGCAAGTTCGCGATGCAAGCACCGGTTTTGCGGATCAAGCGGGCCTTCTTATCCAGCACGCGCAGCAAGCCGAACAACAAGCCCGCACGGTTCTCGCCGTTACCTCGTCGCTTCAGGATCAGGCGCATCAGCTGCGCACGGCGCTTCAAGTCGAAGCCGATAAAACGGATGAAAAGCTAAGCTCCCTCCTCGGGAAGCTCGCTACGGGAAGCGCGGATATCCGCGCCATCGGAACGACGGCCGAAGCCACAATTTCAAGCCTCCATAGCGGCATGAGCGGACAGGCCGCGGCCTTGAATGACTCGATGCAGCAAATCACGGAACGTCAGCGCCATTTGACGGTCACGTTGGAATCGCAGCGTGAAACCCTGAACGCGCTTGTCTCGCGCCTCACCCTCGCGACGGACGAAACGGCGCAAGCGGGCGAACGCGGCGCGGCGCGCCTCACCGAAAGCGCCGAGCAAATCGCGCGTCAAATGGGCGCGATGGAATCGCAAGCGAAGATGGTTCTGGATTCCGTCCATAACACCGGCACCGGTTTTGCCAACGAAGTTGCAAGCTTTGCAAGTCACGCGAACGAAGCCGAAAAACTCGCCCGTTCGCTGCTCGCCAATACAAACGGCCTCCAGGATCAGGCCCAGCAAATGTGTACAACCCTCAGGTCCGAAAGCGACCGCACGAGCGCGGCGCTCGATACCCTCGTCGGCAAATTGGGAACCAGCACGACGAGCCTGCGCGAAACGGGTTCGGTTGTCGAAACGACGATAGGCTCGGTGCACGACAAGGTGAAGGAACAAACCGAAATTCTGACGGGAACCATGGGTTCGGTTATGGAAAAACAAAGCGCGCTCACGGCGGCTTTGGAGGCGCAGCGCGAAACGATGGGCGGCCTTGTGACGCGCCTCACGCTTGCGCAGGACGAAACGGCCTCCACGGCGGAACGCAGCGCGATGCGTCTTGCGGACAGCACGCAACAGCACGCGCGCCAAATCGAAGCGCTCGATGCCAAAGCGCGCGCTTCGGTCGAAGCCATCCATGGGGCGACGGCAAGCCTGACGAAGGAAACGGCGCTCATTTCGTCTGAAACCGAAAAAGCCGAAGCGCAGGTTCGCACCATGCTGGCCGGAACCGCCTCGATGCAGGATCAGGCAAAGCTTCTCCGCGAAGCGCTGCAAGGCGAAGCGGGCCATGTGGCCGCGCAGATCAACGCGGTGATCGGGCAGTTCGAAGGCACGGTTCAGACGCTCAAACAGCAAAGCAACGCGGCCATCGGAACGATGGATCAGTCGGTTCACTCTTACGCGGCGCATGCGAAAGCGACGAACGAGACGCTGCAGCAACAGGCGGACAAACTTGCCACGATCGCGGATCAAGCGGAAAAGCGCATCCTCGGCGCCGCGGATAAAGTCCGCGATCACTTCAAGCTCGTCACGGATGCGGGCGACATGACCGAGAAAAACGCGGATCGCCTGGCGACGACGGCCGAAAAAGCGACCTCGCAACTCGTCGCCCTTTGCACGACGATGGCGGAAGGCGATAAGGAAGGCCGCGATATTCTGGCGAACGCGAACGCGCGCCTTACCGAGACGAAAAACACGCTGCAACGCGAACTGCAGCAAGTCGCCGAACTCTCGCTGCAGGCGATCGAACAGCTCATGCTGGCCAGCAAAGGTCTGTCCGTCGAAAGCGACGCGCTCCGCGCCAATCTGGCGAGTTCGGAATCCGCCCTCGCTGCGGCCGCCGAACTGGTTCGCGAGGAAACGGTTCATCTTCCCCCCATCCTGGATCGCAGCACGGCGCAAATCGAAAACGTCGGCAAAACCTTCCGCAAGGAAACGGACGACATCAACACGGCCATGCTGCGGACGACGGATCGTTACATCACGACGGCGGGCGCCGTCCGCGATACGATCATGGACGAAGCGGGCAATCTGACCAAGGTTGCGGATACGGCAAACCAAACGCTGAAGGCCTTCAATCGAGCGCTCACCGAACAAATCGCGTCGATTCAACAGGGGGCGTCGAAGCTTACGGCCGAACAAGCGGGGCTCGTCGAAAAAGCGGCGGCTGCGCTGGTTCAGCTTTCGGCATCGTCGGAACGCCTTGCCAAGATGCGGCTTGAAACGCTTTCGACGACCGAAAAACTGTCGCGCGATTTTGAAACCATCGAGGCCAAGGCCGGTTCTTCGGTCGGCCGCCTGACCCAGGCCGGTGAAAATCTCAACAAACAGATCGTCCAGATCGCGCAAAACACGGATCGCGCGGAAACGCAGCTTGGAAGCGCAAGCCAGACCTTCCGCGAACAGCTCGAAAAAGTCCGCGGCGGCGTTCAGGCCCAAATCGAAGACATCAACCGCGGCCTGATGCAAATCACGGCGCAGCTGGAACGCACGGGCACGACGCTGCGTTCGGCGACGGCGAACACGGTTGCCGATGTCGAAAAAATCTCGAACCGCTTCGATCAAACGAGCAAGGAAACCGCGAACCAGCTGACCGATCGCACGGATCGCATGCGCACGGCCACGGAAGAAGTGGCCAAGCTTTTGGGCGGCTTCGGCGACCAGATCGACGTTCTCCTCGACCGTATGTCGATGGCGGGCGACGGGTTGAAGCGCCACGAAAACGATTTGATCGGACGTCTGCAAGAAGTCTTCACGCATATCGGCGTGATCAGCGAGCGGCTTGAGACCAGCCGCACGCTGACGAACGAAGTCAGCAACGAAGCGGTCGCCAAGCTTTCAAGCGTCGCGCAGGCCGTCGATAAACAGATGAAGACGCTGACGAGCGGCGCTGAAACGGTTACCGAGATCGTCCAGGGCGTCACGCGCACTTACACGGATCAAACGAACGGATTGACGCGCAACATCGTCGATGCCCAAGGCCAGATTCTCGCGATGAACAAGGCGATCGATGAAATGCAGCAACGCACGGATCGCATGAAGGTCACGCTGAAACTCCAGGGCGACGATCTCCTCTCTTCGCTGGAGCAGATTTTAGGTCAACTCTCTTCGACGGGCGACGCCATGAGCGATACGGTGGATCAAGTCCTTCAACAGCAAGCGGCGCAAAGCCTGAAACAGATGAGCTGACCGGCAAGTCTCTTGGAAAAAGAAGATAAAAGCTGAAAAAGAAGAAACGGTAGCGCCGCCTTATATGGCGGCGCTTTTTCTTTCCGAGCCCTAGGCTGTATCGACATATAGCACGAGAGGTTCTGTTCGCATAAGATTTTGAAATGCGAGAAAAAGGCGCGCAGACGATGCGGGACATCGGCGAGCGGCTTTGACGCAGCAGTTCAAAATCTTATGCGAACCCGAAGGGCGCGGCGAAAAAACGCTCCGGACGGCCTCAAAAAGCTAGCTTGTATTTCAATACACGCGTCGCTTTTTTCGCAGCCGGATCATTTTTTCGCATCGCGCAGAACCCTCGCGGTATATGTCGATACAGCCTAAGGCCGCTTCGGCTCGATTGAGAACTGAACGATGGTCACCCCGTCGGCGTTTGAGCTTTTCGCCTCGATATGGAGCGTCTCGTTCTCCCGCTCGTAAAGGCGCGGCGTGATGCGGTTCCATCCAAGTTGGGGCAGGCTTTTCTCGTAAAAGTAATAGACGTCGTCGACATCGACAAGGCCGCTTGCCGTCGTTTGGGCAATCCGCTTCGGCCCCATCAGGAAAAGAACATCCTTATCCTCGACGACCGTAAGACCCGGCATCAAGGGAAGATCGTCGATAATTTTGGCGAAAGCTCCGCCTTGCGCGGAAGGCGCCTTGTTGATGTTGCTTTCGCTCGCGGCAAAAGATTGCTGGCCCGCAAGACAAAGCCCCAAAAGAAGAACGGAAAGAGAAAGCAGGATTTTCATCGGCGTTATTCTGTCATGCCCCGAAAGAAAAAGACAAGCGGCATTTATTCTTTAAAATCCCGCTTTCGCTACTGATCCTCTCCACGTATAATCCCTGTTTCTAAGATAAAGGTCTTCGCATGCGTTTTTTAGGATGGCTCCTCACAATCCCGATTCTTTGCCTGCTGATCGGCTTTGCGCTCGAAAACCAGCAGAGCGTGAGCCTCGGCTTTTGGCTTTTCGGCATTCAAATCACAATGCCTTTGTCCTTGCTCGCGCTTGGGCTTTTAGCGCTCGGCTTTATTTTAGGAAGCTTCACAAGCTGGCTTCGAAGCCTCGGCCTCCGCATCGAAGCCCGCAAGTTGCGCATAAAGGCTTGCGATCTGACCGAAAAACGCGCTGCGTGCCCGCCGGTCGTTGAAAATCGGCGCAAAACAGGATTCTTTTCCCTTCCCTTCCAGAAACGAAACGGAGACCGTTCATGACCATAAAAAACCCCGTTTTTTGCGCTCTCGATACGAATGAAGTCGCAAAAGCCTGCGCGCTTGCCTCGGCCCTTAAAGGTCAGGTCGGCGGTTTGAAAGTCGGGCTTGAGTTTTTCATGGCGAACGGCGTCGTCGGCTATAAGGAAATCGCCGCTTTCGGCCTTCCGATTTTTCTCGATGTCAAATTACACGATATTCCAAACACGGTTCAGGGCGCGATCCGCTCGCTTCTTCCGTTGAAGCCGACTTTTATCACCATTCACGCGTCGGGCGGCTGCGCGATGATGGAAGCGGCCGTCAAAGCCGCCGAAGAAGCGGGTGAGGATCGCCCCAAGCTTTTGGGCGTGACGGTGCTGACGAGCCTCGATTCGAAAGACATGGTGGCCATCGGTCAGGCGCACGACGTGACCCAGCAAGTCATGCGCCTTGCGCGCCTTGCGCAAGATTGCGGTCTTGACGGCGTCATCTGTTCGCCCGCCGAAGTGTCCGTGTTGCGCGAAGATTGCGGCCAGGATTTCGTGCTGATGGTTCCGGGCATTCGTCCGGCATGGGCGTCGACGAACGACCAGAAACGCGTCATGACGCCGCGCGAAGCCCTAAGCGCCGGCGCCACGAATCTTGTGATCGGCCGTCCGATCACGGGCGCCAAGGATCCCGCCGCCGCGGCCCGTCTGATCGCCGATGAAGTGGGGGCATGAGCGTTCAAGTCAAAATCTGCGGAATCACGACACCTGAAGCCTTGGACGCGGCAATCGAAGGCGAAGCCGCTTTTGTCGGTTTCGTTTTTTATCCGCCTTCGCGCCGCGCGATAGATCCTGAAGCGGCGGCGGAACTCGTCAAAAAACTGCCGAAACACATCAAAGCGGGCGGTCTTTTCGTGAATCCGACGGACGAAGCGCTGCAAAAAGTCCTGAGCAAAGTTCCTCTCGACATGATCCAGCTTCACGGGAGTGAAACGCCGGAACGCGTCGCCTCGGTTCGGAATCTGACGAAAAAAGAAATCATCAAGGCCATCTCTCTTGCCGCGGAAAGAGATCTTGTCTCCGTTCATTCCTATGAAGCGGCCGCGGATTACCTGTTGTTCGACACCAAAACGGGGCCGATTCCGACCGGCGGAAGCGGCCAAAGTTTCGATTGGACTCTGCTCGCGGGAAAAAATTTTAAAAAACCGTGGCTGCTCGCGGGCGGCATCCATCGCGGCAACGTCGCGCGCGCCGTCGCCATAACAGGGGCAAAGATCGTGGATCTTTCCTCCGGCGTGGAAGACGCGAACGGTCGGAAGGATCCGTCCGAAATCAAGGCTTTTTTGGCGCTAGCGGCGACGCTGCGACAGGATCCGTGACGGGTTCCTGTCGCCGTTGTATATGCGTGATCGTCGGATACGGTATCTCGATGTTCTCGGCTTCAAAGCGTTTCTTGATTCGCAAAAGATAGGCGCGCTTCACAAGCCATTGCTGCCCGGGCTTCGTTTTCAGGCGGCAGCGAACGGTAACGGAAGAATCGCCAAGCGTCTCGACCCCGAACATTTCCAAGGGCGCTATAATAAGGTTCTGAAAAGCGGGATCGGCGCGAAGATCCTCGCCAAGTTTCTTCATAACCTCCATGACATGCTCGAGATCGCTTTCATAAGCGACGTTCAGGTCGATCAGGGCATAGGAAAAGCCCTTCGTCTGGTTGACGATCTTCGTGATTTCGCTGAAAGGAAGGATATGCAGATTGCCCTGCAAATCGCGCAAACGCACGGTGCGGATCGTGATGCTTTCGACGACACCCGCGTTATCGCCGATGGAGACCACGTCGCCGACGGAAATCGTGTCCTCAAGAATGATGAAAAGACCGGTCAGAAAGTCCTTCACGAGCGTCTGTGATCCGAAGCCGATGGCGACGCCCAGAACGCCTGCACCGGCGAGCAGCGGCCCGATATTGATGCCAAGCTCGGAAAGGGTCACAAGCCCGACGATAACGGTCAGAACCAGAATCGCGGCGTTTCGAAGCATCGGGAGCAAGGTCTGGGCGCGCGGATTGACGTCGATGATGTGCCCCTCGGCGTCGCGGTGATGCAGATGGCGTTCGATAACGGCATGAATGGCTTCGTAAATGAAAACGACGAGAACGAGCGTCGAGGTGATCGAAAACGCGGATCCCAAGATTCGCTGTCCCCAGGCCGAGGCTAAAAGCGCGCCGACATCCATGCCCCAGGAAGCCAAAATGGCGGCGATGCCGAGAGCCCAAGTCGCGATTCGCAGCAAAACCTGAAGAACGGGCTTATAGATGCCGGAACTGACCTCGCCGCCCGACGCTTTGGCGGGCCTTGCATAGCCGATCTTGGCAGTCAGGTAAAAAGCCAAACGCATGCACAAAAGAACCAGAAGCGTCAAAACCGTGCCGCGCTGCATAAGCTCGAAACCGCCGCCGGCGCTGAGCGACGTGACGATATAGCCGATGACGATATAGCTGATGGCAAGAATGTGCCAAACGCGCGCCAGCCAAAGGCGAAGGCTCTGCCAAAGCGAAAGGCCGTGGCGCGCCGCGGAAAGATCGCCGCGCAGGAACGAGGAGACGAAGGATCGTTTTTGGACGATCACGGTCACGGCCATGGCGACAATGACAAAGCCGATCAAATTATTGAAGGCGGAAATCGCTCCCGCCGGAACGCGCACGACCCTGGCGATATCCGCGCCGAAATAACCCGCGATCATGACGGCGGCGAAAAGGCTGATCCAGCGATGCGCATAGGCGGATTGCGACGTCGACAAAGGAACGAACCGCAAAGACGGCGCTTTGGGCGCCAGAAGAAAGCGGGACATCAGGCGCAAAATCTGGAAAAGAGCCGCGGCATAAACGACCGTCATGACGACATAGCGCACAAGCTTCATCGGCTCGCTCGGATCCATCAGGGCGATCGCGGCGGCAAGAAAAACGACGACGGGCAGAAGCGATAAAAAGAACCACAACACGAGCGCCCCGAAACGTCCGGCAAGCGCATCCGTCCGATGCCTTTTCACGCGCCGCCGCAGCGGCAAAAGGATAAGGGACGCGATCCATCCGGCGACGAAAGCGCCGCCGACGACAAGAACAAGCCGTCCGCCGATCAGCCCCCATCGGGCGCTCAGGGTCGGATCGTTGATTTGCTGATTGAACCACGAGGCAACCTGCGGCAAAGCGGCAAAATTCGTAACGAAGCCAACGCTTTCCTGCCGCAAAACTTCGAACGATGTCAAAAGAAGCCCAAGCGCGCGCGTGCCGAAGGTTTCCTGCGGCTCGATCTCGCCGCCCTCCTCGCCAGTCACAAGCGCCTGAATTTGTTGGCCTATCTCTGCCGCTACGGGCAAAAGCGAAGACGGCGCGGCAACGTGCGACGGCATCGCAACGGGCGCGGCTTTGACGATGGACGGCGAACAAAGAAAAGCAAAAGCCAAAAAAAGGCTCAGAAAACAAAGGGCGCGTTTTTTCATAAGGAAACCCGAAAAGAAGTTATCCCTCTTATTCTACTGGAATCAGGGCAAAATTGCGACTGAGTCGGTCACAAACCCAATTTTGGCGCAAGTGCAGGTGTTTTCTCCAATAGTTCTTGAAATAGACAAAATTGCGCCCATATACTTTTCACGATCTTTCCCCCAACGATGAGGTTCAGAACCATGGTCGATCCGTTCTTCCGTTCGAATGTTGCCAGCCCGTCCGGCACTTTTTCGTTCGATATGGGGCTTCGCGCGCATATGCAACGCGTGTTCGGCTATATGGCCGGCGGTCTTGCCGTAACCGGTCTGGTGGCGTTTCTCGTCGCCAATACGACCCTTGGCCCGCTCGTCTTCGGCACGCCCTTGAAATGGATCGCGATGCTCGCGCCGCTCGCTTTCATCTTTTACATGAACCTCAAATTCCAAACGATCAGCGCCGGAACACTGCAAACGATCTTCTGGCTTTTCTGCGGCTCGATGGGCCTCTCGATGGGAACGCTCTTCGCGATCTATACGGGTGCCAGCATCGCACAAGCCTTTTTCGTCACGGCGGCGACCTTCGGCGCTATGGCGCTTTGGGGCGTCACGACCAAACGCGACCTGACGAGCATGGGCGCTTTTTTGATGATGGGAGTCATGGGGCTTGTCATCGCCTCGATCGTCAACATCTTCCTCGGCTCGCCGATGGTCCATTGGGTGATGTCGGTGATCGGCGTCGTCGTCTTCACGGGCCTCACCGCCTATGACGTGCAACGCATCCAGCGCACCTATGCCGAAAGCTGGGGCACGGAAGCGAACACGAAACTCGACGTCTTCAGCGCGCTTTCGCTCTACCTGAACTTCATCAACGCGTTCCAGTTCATGCTGAGCCTCATGGGCGACCGCCGGTGACGCAGCCGTCACGGGCATAAATTTTCCCTCTAGCGGAACCTGCCTCTCACAATTTCTGAACCGTCAATGGTAGCGCCGCCTTACATGGCGGCGCTCTTTCTTGTGTCGAGGGATATTGACCTCTTGCAGAACCCGCTGCCGTGAGGGGAGTGCGAGGAGCTAGGCGCGCAGAACCCGAAGCGTACGTTTAGGTACGTGAGGGTTCGAGCACCGCAGCGACAAAGCAATCACCCACGGCAGTTAGGGTTATCCAAGAGGTCATCAAACCACCACCCGATGCTGCACCAAGTCCAGCATCGGAAGATCGTGCGGCGCGTTGCCATAGCCCCAGCTGTCGGCAAAAGGCCCATAAGCCTCGATATAGGCCTTGACGCGTTCGGCTTTGCGCCTGCGCACGCAATTCCCGCCTTCCATCGCGCCCGTCAAAACCCCGTCCTTTTGTCCGATAGAAGTGCAAAGAAGCCCGTCATAGGGAATCCCTTCAAGCAACGCGGGCAAATAAAGATCGAGGCTCCCCGAAGCGATCAGGATGTGATGCCCCTTGGCGTGATGCTCTTGCAAAGCGGCAACCGTCGAAGGGATCCAACGCACCCACTTTTTCAAATCGGCGATCGCGGGCGCAAGCTCCGCCGCACACCTGTTTTCCAAATGCGCGCGCAGCAGGCCCTCTTTGATGGCGGTACGCCCGTCCTCTTGAGAAAAAGCGAATAGAAGGGCTTTCAAAAGCGCGCCTGCGGAGCGTCGCCCTCCGGCAAGACGATACAAAAAAGGCCAAAGGCTATCGCCCTTGATCAAGGTTCCGTCAAAATCGAAGATTGCAATGACGCGGGGATTTTCCATAAGAAACTGATTTATCTTGGCTCAATTATAGAGACTTCACGAAAAAGCTCTTGCTTGCCTTCTTCCCCCCTCCCCTTGCGGGAGGGGTCGGGGGAGGGGTACAAAAAACCCTATTTTCTAAATGCCGCTTTGGCGCAGAATATCCCGCAAGGTCTTCAGCTCGCTCAGAACGCTTTCCATCTCGCGGCGCGCCACGGCGGAAAGGCCCGAAGGAGCGCTTTGCGCGGGTGCGTTTTTGACGATCGAAGTCATTTGCGGCGCTTCGGGAACGGAAGCGCGAACGGCCTGCGACCGCGCGCCCTCGCGAAGAAGCTTTTGGACGCCGCGAATTGTGAAGCCCTGGTTATAAAGAAGGTCTTTGATCTCGGTTAAAAGATCGACGTCCCCGGGACGGTAATAGCGACGCCCGCCGCCGCGCTTAAGGGGGCGAACTTGCTGAAACTTGCTTTCCCAAAAACGCAGAACGTGCTGCGGCACGTTCAGGTTCGTCGCGACTTCGCTGATCGTGCGAAAAGCGCCCGGCGCCTTGGCTTCTGAAGCGCCCGAAGCGCGGTCATCGCCGGTTTGGGAAGCCGAAATGCTCATTCGTCATCCTGTTCGTTGTCGGAGGCGGCAAGAGGAACGCCGGTCAGAGCGCGGTTGATCTTGTCCTTGAGAACGTGGCTTGCGCGGAAAACGAGAACGCGGCGCGGAAGGATCGGAACCTCCTCGCCCGTCTTGGGATTGCGGCCGATGCGCTGAGCCTTGCTGCGCACCTGAAAACTGCCGAAGGAAGACAGTTTGACCATTTCGTTCTTCACGAGCGCTTGGCTGACTTCTTCGAGAATGACATCGACGAGCTGCGCCGAGTCATTGCGCGAAAGCCCGACTTCCTGATAAACGGCTTCGGCGAGTTGGGCGCGGGTGACGGTTGTATCGGACATGGGCGTTCTCCAGAATTGACGATTCGAAGACTAATACGCAAAAGTCGAATCGTCAAAGAGAAACAAACGGCTACAGTAATTCCGCCGCTTCCTTCGGAGAAAACGAAAGTTAAGATTAGACTTCTTGCAAAACCCGTCACCACCCGGCCCGCCTACGCGGGCGGGGCCGTGAGGGGAGTGCAAGGAGCGAGGCGCGCAGAACCCGATGCGTACGTTTAGGTACGTGAGGGTTCGAGCACCGCAGCGACACAGCAATCACCTGCGGTAGTTAGGGTTATGAAAGAGGTCTATTGTCGGCGCCTCCCGTATCGGATAAGACCATCCCTGCTTCCTGAAAAAACGCATGGAAACGGATGATTAGCGCGCAAGCATTGATATGGTCGGTTCTCGCGGCGATGGGCGTTGCCGATGTCTTCCTTTTCGCAGCCCAGAGAATGACGATTTCCATGAGATGGATGCCCCTCATCGTGGTGATCGTCTTGTGCGGCGCGTCCTATGCCATGCGGCGGCGCAACCCTCCCGTTGGCCGCCTTCTCACGACGTTGGCCCAAATCAGCGTCTTCACCTATATCGGGGCCCTCCTCACCTACGCCGCGATGGCCGCCTCTCCGTTTCCGATGGCCGATGCGTTGCTTAGCAAAGCGGACGCCGTCCTTGGCTTCGACTGGCAAGCTTGGTTCGCATGGGTCAACGCCAAGCCGGCGGTTCACTTCATTCTGGCGGCCGCCTATGCGAGCTGTCCCTTACAACTCCTCGGATTGATGACTTACTTCACCTATGATGCGGACTCAAAACGCATCGACGAAATGCTTCTTGCGGGTATATTGTCGATTATCATCATTACCCCGATCATGGTTCTGGTTCCTGCCGTCGGCGCGTGGTCCCATTATGGGGTCGGCATCGAACCGTGGCGCGCCGATATATTAGCCCTGCGCGCGCACACGCTTTTGACGATCGATAAAACGGGAGGCATCGTTTCGTTCCCGTCTTTTCATACGGTATTAGGGGTTTTGTTTGCAGACATGGCGCGGGGCCGCAAATGGTTTCTGCCGCTCCTTATCCTGAATCTGCTTCTGATCGCCTCGGTGATGACCGAAGGCGCCCACTATGCCGTCGATATGCTAAGCGGCCTTCTCGTCGCGTGGGCATCCCTTGCCGCAAGCCGGACAATTCTTAAAAGCCAGTCCGTACTTACTGAAAGCAACTGAGCTCCCCATTCACCAAGCTTCTTTAAGGTCAATTTTGCGCAAACAAAAAGCGGATGGTTTCCCATCCGCTTTTCGTTTTTATCTATGCTGCGGCGCATAACGAGCCGCACAAACAACGACCAGCTTTACTGGGCGGCAGCCGTCGCATTCGCAGCGGTCAGTTTGGTGCTAATGGTTGTAAAGACGGTCGAAAGTTGCGTACCCAGCGCCGTAATGGCGGTGATAATGACAACCGAAATCAACGCAGCGATAAGACCATATTCGATGGCCGTCGCGCCTTCTTCATCACGAAGGAATGACTTAATCATGCTCATTTGTTTCTCCTTTATGTTTGACTGTAAGGGCAAGGCCATCGCCCCGATACAGGAACAATGATACGGGAAACATCTTAACATTTTCTGAACGTAAGAGATTATATGTGCAATTATATCAAGACGATATGTAATTAATGTGTATCGAAAATGTTTCGTTTATCGAAGTAAATTCGAAGGATCGCCAAATTTTCCCCTAGCTTATTGATAAGGCGTCAGCTTTTTTCGCGCTGCACCATAAACTCTAAACGACGCGGCGAGAAAACAAGAACAATATGAGAACAAATAATGATGCGAGTTCTCTTTTTGTTTACTTCCAGATTCATTTTTATTCTTGGCATATTTCCCATAGTTAACGGAAAAAGCTGTGGATTAACGCGATTTTATTACATAATCCCTTGATTTCCCATATCAACCCATGTTATCCCACAAAAACCCAATATCCACACCAAACCTTCGACCTCCTTATTTCTCCGATCTTTTTCTTGAGGTTTTGATGTCCGTCTTTTTGTCCAGCTTTGTCAACCGGATTGACAAAAAAGGGCGCGTTTCGGTTCCGGCGTCATTTCGCGCCGCCTTGGGATCAGACGCAACGGGCATCGTTGTCTTCCGCTCGCTCCAACACGAAGCGCTCGACGCCTGCTCGATCGCGCATCTGGAATTGTTGAGCCAGAGCCTTGAAAAACTGGATCTCGCGCCGGAGATGTATGAGCTGATCGAAACGACCATTTTCGGCGGCTCCATCCAAGTCCCCTTCGACAGCGAAGGCCGCGTCATTTTGCCGCCCGTCCTCATCTCTTCCGTGGGGATAAGCGAAGAAATCGCCTTTGTCGGCCGCCGGAAAACCTTTCAGCTTTGGGCTCCGACCAAACTCGCCGCCCATGATCAGGCGACGCGCGCGGCGGCCAAGGCCAAGGATGTTTCGCTCAGCAAGATCATCGCCGCCGCCGCTCAACATATCGATCAAGGGAGCGGTGCATGACGGATCAAGCCCGCCATATCCCCGTCATGCTGCGCGAAGTGATCGAAGCGCTAAGTCCCCGCGACGGCGGTCTTTACGTCGATGGAACTTTCGGGCGCGGCGGTTACACGCGGGCGCTTCTTGAATCGGGGCAAACGCAAGTCGTCGCGATCGACCGCGATCCGGACGCCATCGCGGCGGGACAGGATCTTGTCAAAAGCTACGCCCCGCGTTTCAGCCTCCTTCACGGCACGTTCGGCGAGATGGACAGACTTCTGGCGCTTCACGAGATCACCAAGGTCGACGGCATCGCCTTGGATGTCGGGGTCTCCTCGCCCCAGATCGACGAAGCTTCGCGCGGCTTTTCGTTTCAGGAAGACGGCCCGCTCGACATGCGGATGAGCCGCGCGGGCGAGACGGCCGCCGACATCGTGAACACGACTCGCGAAAAAGAACTTGCCGATCTGATCTATCTCTACGGCGAGGAGCGTTTTTCGCGCCGCGTCGCGAAACGCATCGTCGAAGTCCGCGCGCATGAGAAGATCACGAGCACGCGCCAGCTTGCGGAAATCGTGCGCAAGGCGGTACCGCGCTCCGGCGACGGGATCGATCCCGCAACGCGCACGTTTCAAGCGCTTCGGATCGCGGTGAACGACGAACTCGGCGAATTGCAGCGCGGCCTCGAAGCGGCGGAACGTCTTCTGATACCGGGCGGACGACTCGCCGTAGTGTCGTTTCATTCACTCGAAGATCGCTGTGTCAAAGAATTTTTGCGCGCGCGCAGCGCGGGCGCACAGAGGGTTTCAAGACACAGTCCCGCAAATGATGATGCCTTCACCCCCACTTTTCGCTTGATGAACGGCAAACCACAAGTACCATCGCCCGCAGACGTCGCCGCGAATCCCCGTGCAAGATCGGCACGGCTTCGCGTGGCGGAGCGGACCGATGCCTCGGTTCAAAAGGAGAATGCAGCATGACCCGCGCCTCTTCGCTTCTGTTTTGGTTCGTCCTGACCATTGCCGCAAGCGCCGCGCTTTATAATACGAGCTATCGCGTCCAGAATCTGCGCCAGCAGGTTCACGCGCTCAATGCGCAGATCGAAGCCGAACAGATCAACATCCACGTCTTGAAGGCGGAATGGGTCTTTTTGGCGAACCCGGCGCGGATCGAAGAGGAAGCGCGCAAGCACCTCGCGCTTCAACCGACGGCGCCGAAGCAAATCGCGCGAATCGAAAATCTGCCGGAGCTTCTGCCCGCCCGCGCCGAACAGATGGCCAAAGCGCCGGCCGCCGAGGCGCGCCTTGCCCAAGCTGCGGCGCAAACCGATCGTTCCGCTTCGGCTAAGGCTGCCGCGCCTCTTCAGCGCACGGCTATGACGGAAGACCTCAATTCGCTTCTTCTTGCGCACGCCGGCTCGGTTCCATGAAAAACCGGCGTCAAGGAAAACGCCCTGCGCCCTCCCAACCTAATCTTCCCGGTCTTCAAGGAAGCCCCGAAGCCGCGAATCCCCCGAACCGCCTCAACCGCCTGACGACGCCGGGCGAGTTCGCGCTGGATCGCGCCAAGCAACGGCTTGGCTTTCTGGTTCTCGTTTTCGGCATTCTGTTTTTGGTCATCGTCGGACGCTTGGGCGACCTTATGCTTTTCAACGAAGCCCAGGAAGGCGGCGGCGTTTCGCGCATCGCGTCTGGCGCGGCGCCTCTGACCAGCCGCGCCGACATCGTGGATCGCTATGGCACGGTTCTCGCGACTTCGCTTCCGACGGTCACGCTGACGGCCGACCCGCACAAGATTCTGAACGCGAACGAAGCCATCGCAAAAATGAAATCGGTTTTGCCGGATCTCGATGCGAAAAAACTGGCCGAAGATTTTCAGGCCGAAAAACATCTCATCACGATCCGCCGCCATCTGACGCCGCACCAATACTACGAATTGAACAAGCTTGGCATCGCGGGGTTGGAGTTCGAACCCGACGAAGGCCGCATCTATCCCTCCGGCGCGCTTACGGCCCACGTTCTCGGCTATACGGACATCGACGACACGGGGATTGCCGGCATCGAGAAAAGCCAAAACGACCGGCTCGAGGAAAATCAGGATCCCCTCGTCTTATCGCTCGATCTTCGCCTTCAGGAAATCATGCACCGCGAACTTAGCCTCGCGATGCAGGACTATCACGCGCTCGGCGCGGCGGGCCTGATCATGGACGCGACGACCGGCGAGATTCTGTCCCTCGTCTCGCTTCCCGATTTCGATCCCCAGCATGCGGGTGCGGCGGACGACGACGCAAAGTTCAACCGCGCGACGCTCGGCGTCTATGAAATGGGATCGACCTTTAAACTGTTCAACACGGCGCTCGCGCTGGATTCGGGGCTTATCCGCCCTGCGGATCGCTTCGACACGACCCATGCGATCGAAGTCGGCCATCAATGGATCCGCGACTATCATCCGGCGAACCACAATCTCAATGTGGCCGAGATTCTGATGGTTTCATCGAATATCGGATCGGCGCGCATGGCGGAAAAAGTCGGAAGCGCGCGGCAACGGGCCTTTCTGGCGCGTTTGGGATTGACGGAAAAAGCGCCGCTCGAGCTCCCCGAAGTGGGGCCGCCTCTGATTCCAAGCGCTTCGAACTGGAGCGACGCCACGACGATGACGGTCGCGTTCGGCCACGGCGTCGCGGTCAACGCGGTACAGCTTGTCAGCGCGGCGGCCTCGATTTTGAACGACGGCATCTCCGTCCGCCCGACGCTTCTTAAAGTGGCGGATCAGCGGGAGATGCCAAAAAACCGCGTTGTTTCGCTCCGCACCTCGATGGAAATGCGGGCCTTGATGCGTCTCGTCGTCAAAGGGGGAACGGGAAAATCGGCCGAGGTGCAGGGTTATGTCGTCGGCGGCAAAACGGGGACAGCGGACAAGCTCAGCGGCAAGCGTTACAGCGAAAACGCGCGGCTTTCTTCGTTCCTCGGTGTTTTCCCGGCCAATGCGCCGCGCTATCTTGTCTTCGCGCTTTTGGACGATCCGAAAGGAACGGCCAAGACCTACGGTTTTGCGACGGGCGGCTGGACGGCAGCCCCTGTTGTCGGGCACGTGATAAGCCAGATCGGGCCGCTCCTCGATCTACCGCCTATGGAGCACGATGTGACGGTCGCGACGGAACGCCAGCTTCTCCGCACCTTGGGGAACGAGGTTCTCGAAAGCCTTCACATGGAAACGGATACGAATGACTATGCGTCTGCAGAATCTAACGGAACGCGGTGAAACCGCCCTTGCGCGCGGCGCGGATCGCGAGGTCTTGGGCCTCACGATGGATTCGCGCGAGGTGAAACAAGGTTTCCTTTTCGTCGCCATCCCGGGCACGCAGCAAGACGGTCGCGCTTTTTTACAAAACGCCATCGCGGCGGGCGCGACTTCGGTTCTCGTTCCCGAAGGCACGGATCTTACGGCTATTCCGGAAAACGTCGCGGTTTTAACGGCTCCGAATATCCGCCGCGCCCTTTCCAGCGTCGCGTCGCGTTTTTATCCCCGCCAGCCCGCTTGCATCGCCGCCGTCACGGGCACGAGCGGCAAAACCTCCACGGTTCAATTTGCGCGCCAGCTTTGGACGAAGGACGGACACAAATCCGCGAGCCTCGGCACGCTCGGCCTTATTTCGCCGGACGAAAACCACTACGGCTCGCTCACGACGCCGGATCCCGTGACGCTGCACAAGATTTTGGATGAGACCGCCGAAAAAAACGTCACGCATCTTGCGATGGAAGCTTCGAGCCACGGGATTGAGTTGAACCGTCTCGATTTTGTGCGCCTTCAAATCGCGGCCTTCACGAATCTGGGCCGCGACCATATGGATTATCATGTGACGGAAGAAAATTACTTCACCGCCAAGCGCCGCCTGTTTACGGATCTTCTTCCGCGCGGAAGCACGGCCGTTTTGAATGCCGACAGCCCCTATTTCGCGCAACTTCTCGCTACCTGCGCGGAACGCGGCCATAAGGTCATTGGTTTCGGCGCAAAAAGCGACGACATCCGCCTTCTTGCCCAGAACCCCGATCCGCGCGGCCAGATCCTGAAGCTTAAAATCTTCGGCAAAGCTTATGAAATCCGCCTGCCTCTTATCGGCGCTTTTCAGGCATGGAACGCGCTTTGCGCGCTGGGGATCGCGCTCGGCACCGGCGTTCCCCAGGATAAAGCCATGGCGACTCTCGAAAAGCTCGAAGGCGTTCCGGGAAGGCTTGAGCTTATCGGGCACACGAAAAGCGGCGGCACGGTGTTTGTCGATTACGCGCACAAACCACCGGCGCTTGAAAGCGTGCTTGAAACGCTGCGACCACATATAACGTCGCATTCGGGCGCGCGCCTTCACGTCGCTTTCGGCTGCGGCGGCAATCGCGACAAGGGAAAGCGCCCGATCATGGGCGAAATCGCGCAGCGCCTTGCCGACGAAGTGATCGTCACGGACGACAATCCGCGCAAGGAAGAAGCCGACACCATCCGCAAGGAGATTCTGGCCGGATGCAAAGCAAGCCCACACCTCCGCGAAATCGGCGACCGCGCATTGGCCATCGAAGAAGGCATCAAGGCGCTTCGCAAGAACGATATTCTTGTCATCGCGGGCAAAGGCCACGAAGAAGGCCAAATTGTCGGCGATAAGATTCTTCCCTTCAACGACGCCGAAGTCGCGCGGCGTTTTTTGAAAAAGGAAAAGCTCCTCCCATGATTTTGGACTGGCAAGCCGAGGATGTTTTGCGCGCCGTGCGGGGGCAATGCCTGCACGAACAGATATGGGCTGCGCAAGGCGTCTCGATCGACAGCCGAACGACGAGGCCGGGGGATCTTTTTATCGCCCTTGAAGGCCCCCATTTCGACGCGCATATTTTTGTGCGCGAAGCTTTTGCGGCGGGCGCCACAGCTGCGATCGTCCACCGCGCACCGCCCCATCTGTCGCCCGAAGCCCCCCTTCTTTACGTCGAGGATACCTTTACGGCGCTTCAGGATCTTGGCCGCGTCGCGCGCGGGCGCACGAAAGCGCAAATCATCGCGGTGACAGGCTCCGTCGGCAAGACGACGAGCAAAGAGATCCTCCGCCTCATGCTGGGATCCATCGCCGATACCTACGCGAACGAAGGCAGCCTGAACAACCGCTGGGGCGTTCCGCTTTCGATGGCGCGCATGCCGCAGAACGCGAATTATGGCGTTTTCGAAATCGGCATGAACCGACCGAACGAGATCGGCCCTCTGGCGCATGAGGTTCAGCCGCATGTCGCGCTGATCACGACGGTTGAACCGGTTCATCTTGCGAACTTTCCGTCGGTCGAGGCTATCGCGGACGCAAAAGCGGAAGTATTTCAGGGCATGGATCCGGCCGGAACGGCGGTTCTCAATCGCGACAATCCGCATTACGCGCGCCTTCTCGCCGCCGCGCGAACGCAGGGCCTTCGAAGAATCCTGAGTTTCGGAAGCGATTCAAAAGGCGATGCCCGGCTCCTCGCCTGCCGTTCCTCGGGACAAGGAAGCGAAATCGAGGCAATCGTCATGGATCAGCATCTTGCCTTTTCTCTGGAAGTTCCGGGCGCGCATATCGCTATGGATGCAGTGGCGGCGCTTCTCGCGGCGACGGCGGCAGGAGCAGATCCGGTGCTATGCGTCGAGGCCCTCTCGGCCTATCGACCTCTTGCTGGACGCGGCGCATGGGAAAAGATTCACCTCAATGATACGCAAAGCTTCACGCTTATCGATGAAAGTTATAACGCCAGCCCCGTGGCGATGCGCGCGGCGCTCCGCACGCTCGGCCAGACTCCCCTTAAGGATGGCGGGCGGCGCATTGCAATTTTGGGGGATATGCGCGAACTTGGCCCCACGGCGCCCCAGTTGCACGCAGGCTTGTTCGAAGCCATCGAGGCTGCCGGAATCGATATTGTTCATTGTTGCGGCGAAAATATGGAATACCTCTATAATGTGCTTCCGGCTTCGAAGCGCGGTCATTACAGGATTCTCAGCGCGGATCTGGCCCCCCGCGTCGCAAGCGCGATCAGGCCGAACGATATTGTTATGGTAAAAGGCTCGAAAAGCGTGAAGATGCCTGCTATTGTCGCGGCGCTGCGCGATCTCGACATGAGAATGCGGGCAAAACAAATGCTAGCCGGTTAAGAGCTAAAGGCTCCAAAGGTATGGTAGCGCCGCCTTATATGGCGGCGTCTTTTACCCACGGCAGTTAGGGTTATCCAAGAGGTCTAATGCTCTTTCATCTTTTTTCCCCCTTCGCGCACGATTTCATTCTGTTCAACCTGTTCCGGTACATAACGTTCCGGACGGGCGGCGCGATGCTGACTTCGCTTTTCATATGCCTTGCGATGGGGTCGCCCCTGATCCGCTGGCTGAAGGCGAAACAAGGCGAAGGCCAACCGATCCGCGACGACGGGCCAGAGACTCATTTCAAGAAGAAGGGCACGCCCACGATGGGGGGCTTGATGATCCTCGTTTCGGTCGTCTCCAGTACGCTTCTTTGGGCCGAGCTTTCGAACATTTTCACATGGATCGTCCTTTTCGTAACGATCGGCTTCGGCCTTGTCGGATTCGCCGACGATTATCAAAAACTGACCCAGCGCAACGTGCGCGGCGTTCCGGGCAAGATTCGTCTTTTGATTCAGGTCGCGATTTCCACTCTCGCCGCGTTGGCCATCGTGAACACGGTCGCGGGCGACGCCGCGACGCAGCTTTTTCTCCCTTTCTTCAAGGATTGGGCGATCCAGCTTGGCGGTTTCTTCGTCGCTTTCGCCGTTTTCGTGATGGTGGGAGCCAGCAACGCCGTCAATCTGACGGACGGGCTCGACGGGCTTGCGACGGTTCCGGTTCTGATCGTGGCGCTTTGCTTCGGCATTATCTCGTATCTCGTTGGCAACGCGAATTTTGCGAATTATCTCCAGATTCACCACGTGCCGGGAACGGGCGAGCTTTCCGTCATTTGCGGCGCGCTTGTGGGCGCTTGCCTCGGCTTCCTTTGGTTCAACACGCCGCCCGCGCAAGTGTTCATGGGCGATACAGGCTCTTTGGCGCTCGGAAGCTCCCTGGGATCGATCGCCGTCATCATTAAGCACGAGATCGTGCTCGTCATCATCGGCGGCCTTTTCGTGATGGAAACGCTCTCCGTTATCATTCAAGTCGCGTCTTTCAAATTGACGGGAAAACGGGTTTTCAAAATGGCTCCGTTGCACCATCATTTCGAAAAACTCGGCTGGTCCGAGCCGACGGTCGTGATCCGCTTCTGGATTATCGCCTGCGTTCTGGCTCTTATTGGCATGTCAACATTGAAACTCAGATGATCTCTCTACCTTTCGCTCAAGGCAAAAAATACGCCGTTCTCGGACTTGGCAAATCCGGTCTTTCGACAGCCGCGGCGCTGCAGGCCAGCGGCGCGCTCGTCACGGTGTGGGACGATAAAGAATCCGCGCGCGCCGAGGCCGAAAAAGAAGGCTTCACGCTCGCCGACCCGATGACCCAAAGCTTCCAGCACATGGAAGCGCTCGTCGTCGCCCCGGGCGTCCCGCTCACGCATCCCGCACCGCATCCGGCAGTTGCGAAAGCGCGCACGGCGAACGTGGCCATCCTTGGCGACGTCGCACTTCTTTTCCGCGCCTGTCCTGAAGCGACGTTCGTCGGCATCACGGGCACGAACGGCAAATCGACGACGACGGCGCTTATCGCGCATATTCTGGAAAGCGCGGGCCGCAAAATGCAGGTGGGCGGCAATCTGGGAACGCCCGTCCTTACGCTCGATCCGCTCGGGAAAGACGGCACCTATGTGATCGAACTTTCCTCGTTTCAGCTCGATCTCATCCAAACGAATCCGCTTTCCGTAGCCGTTCTTTTGAACATAACGCCCGATCATTTCGACCGACACGGCGATATGCAGGGCTATATCGCGGCGAAAAAGCGTATTTTCAAGCTTTCGGGGCCTCAAACGGTCATTTTGGGCACCGATGAGCCCGAATCGGCGGCTCTTATGGCCGAATTGAGCCTCAAATCGAATCTCAAAATACTTGAGATATCGGTTCAACATGACGTTATAAATGGTTATTCCTGCTCGGAAAAACGCCTCTATGTTCATGTCAACGGGGCACCCTCTCAATTGATGGATCTCGCGCCCCTTTCCGCCCTTCCCGGCGCGCACAACGCCCAGAACATTTGCGCAGCCTTCGCCGCCGCCGAATCGCTCGGTCTTGACCGCGCCGCGATCGCAAGCGGCATCAAAAGCTTTCCGGGTCTTGCGCACCGCCAGCAGCTTGTCGCGACCATCGGCGGGATCCGCTTCATCAACGACAGCAAGGCGACAAACGCCAATGCCGCCGGCAAGGCGCTTGCCTGCTACGATTCCATCTATTGGATCATCGGCGGCAAGCCGAAGGTCGGCGGTCTCGACGGCCTTGAATCTTTCATGCCGCGCGTCCGCCATGCTTTTTTGATCGGCATGGCAGCGGAAGATTTTGCACTTTGGTGCAAAGGAAAAGTCCCCTTCTCGCATTGCAAGACATTGGATGTCGCGGTTCAAAAAGCGGCCGCGATGGCGTGGCGCGAAAACAAGAACGAAAAAGGCGAAAAGGGATCCGTCGTCCTCCTCTCACCGGCCTGCGCCTCTTTCGATCAGTTCAGCGGATTTGAAGCGCGCGGCGACGCCTTCGCGCGTTTTGTCCGAGCGCTTGATCACCCGGCGGATCGCCAATGACAACTTTTGCCCGCTCCGATCAATCCGTCATAGGCCGCTGGTGGTGGACGGTCGATCGCTGGACTCTCGCCGCGATTATATTGTTGATGGGGTTCGGGATTCTTTTGATTCAGGCCGCAACGCCCGCCGTCGCCGTCAAACACGGGCTGGACAGCTTCTATTTCGTCGAGCGTCATTTGATGATGCTTGTTCCGGCAACGATCGTGATGCTGGGAATTTCGCTTCTCTCGCCGCGCCAAATCCGAGGTCTTGCCGCTTTTCTTCTGGTCGTTTTTCTGCCGCTTCTTGCCGCGACGCTCGTTGTCGGGGTTGAGATCAAGGGAGCGATGCGCTGGATTCACTTTCCGGGTCTTTCCATCCAGCCATCCGAGTTTGTCAAACCGGCCTTCGCGGTCACGGCCGCCTGGCTTTATGCGCGTCAATGCAAAAGACAGGGTTTTCCGGGACTCGGCGTCAACATCCTGATTTACGGACTCATCGCGCTTTGCCTTCTGGGCCAACCGGACATCGGCATGATGTTCCTGACTTCGACAATCTGGTTCGGCCAGTTCTTTCTGGCGGGCTTGCCCCTTATCCTCGTCGCAATCTCGGCCTTGGCGGGCATTGCGGGCCTTTTCGGCGCCTATTACGTCTTTCCGCACTTTGCCTCGCGCATGGACAGGTTTCTGAGCCACAGCGGCGACACCTATCAAACCGACCGCGCCATCGACGCCTTTATCAACGGCGGTCTTTTCGGAACAGGCCCGGGCGCGGGCACCGTGAAAATGTCGATCCCCGACGCGCACGCCGATTTCATTTTCGCGGTGGCGGGCGAGGAGCTTGGTTTCATCTGGTGCCTTTTGATCGTGGGTTTATTCGCCTTCATCGTTCTGCGCGGCTTTTTAAGGCTGCGGCAGGAAAAGAACCTGTTCGTCCTTCTTGCGACAAGCGGCCTTTTGATCGAATTCGGCTTTCAAACGGCCATCAATCTGGCCTCAACGCTGCGCCTCGCGCCCGCGAAAGGCATGACGCTGCCGTTTATCTCCTACGGCGGTTCCTCGCTTTGGGCGTTGGCGCTCGGCATGGGGATGCTATTAGGCCTCACGCGCAAGCGCTACGGATTGACGGATTTCTGAAAAAGGGTCTTTTGTTCTCTTCCCGTTTCTGAGACTCTAGGGGCCGAACTCAGATTCTTCGGAACCTGTTTAGAATCTCGTTAGGTTGAGGCGAAAATCAAGCGTTTCGAGAACCGCAGCGCAAGCGTATGTTTGAATACGTGCGCAGCGGAAGCGCAGAAACACTTGATTTGCAGCCCAAGATAACGAGATTGTATACAGGTTCTCATTCGAAGGCAAAAAACATGGATCCATCATCCCCCCTCATCGTGCTTGCGGCCGGCGGCACGGGCGGACACGTTTTTCCGGCTGAGGCTCTGGCGCGCGAGCTTCTCGGCCGCGGCCTTCGCGTTGCCGTGATCACCGACAAGCGCGGCGACCGCTTCAGCGACGTGCTTACGGTTCCCGTCCATTCCGTCCAAGCGAGCAGCCTCGGCAAAGGCCTTTTCGGACGCCTGCGCAGCCTCGCGACGATGGGCCTCGGCGTTCTTCAAGCGCACAGAATCTTGCACAAACTTCGTCCGGCGGCGGTGGTGGGTTTCGGCGGTTATCCGTCCGTCCCTGCGCTTTACGCGGCGGCGCGCATGGGAATCCCTATCGTGCTTCATGAGCAGAACGCCGTCTTGGGCCGCGCCAATCAGGCGATGCTTGCCAAAGCGAGCCTGATCGCCACGTCTTTTCCTCACGTCAAAGGCCTTAAAGAAACGGTACTCGGGAAAGTCGCGCAAACGGGCAATCCGGTGCGTCCTGCCTTCGCGGCGCTGCGCTCGACGCCCTATCCGGAGCTGACGGATGACGGCCCCGTGCGGATTTTGGTTCTTGGAGGAAGCCTCGGCGCGCGCGTTTTCAGTCAAGTCGTGCCGAAAGCGCTCGCCCTTCTTCCGGCCCATATTCGCGAACGCCTGATGATAGCCCAGCAATGCAGATCGGAGGATATTGAGGCGGCGAAAGCGGCCTTTGCGGGTGCCGCGATTGAAGCCGAGCTTTCGAGCTTCTTTCGCGACGTTCCAGATCGCATGGCGGCGGCGCATCTCGTGATCGCGCGTTCGGGCGGTTCGACCATCGCGGAATTGACGGCGATCGGAAGGCCGTCCATCCTCGTCCCCTTTCCGCACGGCCATGCGGGCGAACAAATGGCCAATGCCGAAGCCGTGGCGGATTCCGGCGGCGCGTGGCTGATACCGGAACAGGCCTTTACGCCGGAAGCTTTGGCCGTGCGGCTCGAAGCCATCCTGACCCTGCCGGATAATTTGGCAAAAACGGCGGCGGCGGCGCGGGCTTGGGGCACGGTTAACGCGGCCGACAATCTCGCCGACGGGGTTGAAGAACTCCTCGGAAGAGGCGTAAAAGCACATGCATCGTGGATGCAAGAACAAGAAGCGCGCGGCAACGAGCAATCGCTCGCTTTGTCGACGCGCGAAAGGACATTTTGATGGCACTTTCATTCAGCTCTTCGGATACGGCGAACGGAACGCGGTTCAGCCCGAAAGACGTCGGCACGATCCATTTCGTCGGCATCGGGGGCATAGGGATGAGCGGCATCGCCGAAATCCTCCATAATCTCGGCTATAAGGTTCAAGGCAGCGATCAGGCCGACAACGCGAACGTCAAGCGCCTGCGCGCGCGCGGCATTCCGGTGGCTGTCGGCCACAAGTCCGAAAATATCGGCGAAGCAGGCGTTGTCGTGATTTCCTCGGCGATCAAGCGCGACAATCCCGAAGTCGTCGCGGCCCGCGCGGCGCTTTTGCCGGTCGTGCGCCGCGCCGAAATGCTGGGCGAGCTGATGCGCCTCAAATGGGCGGTGGCCGTCGGCGGCACGCACGGCAAAACGACGACGACTTCGATGGTCGCTTCGCTCTTCGACGCGGCCGGTCTCGATCCCACCGTCATCAACGGCGGCATCATCAACGATTACGGCACGAACGCGCGTCTGGGTTCGGGCGAATGGATGGTCGTGGAATCGGACGAATCGGACGGCAGTTTCACGAAACTTCCGGCCACGGTCTGCATCGTCACGAACATGGATCCCGAACATCTGGATCATTACAAAGACTTCGCGGCCGTCCAGCAAGCCTATGCGACCTTTATCGAAAACATCCCCTTTTACGGCTTCGCCGTTTTGTGCGTCGATCATCCGGAAGTTCAGGCAATCATCGCAAGGGTTCAGGATCGCAAGATTGTGACCTACGGTTTTTCGCCGCAAGCGGATGTCCGCGCGACCAATCTGCGCTACCAACCCGACGGCACGATCTTCGACGTCAGCTTCACGGATCGCAAAACGAGCGCAAAAACGCTTCTTAAGGACATCCGCCTTCCCGTGATCGGCCAGCACAATGTCCAAAACGCGCTTGCGGCGCTGACCGTCGCGAACGAGCTGAATTTCGGCGAAGCGGCGATACGAAACGGCCTTGCGAAGTTCAACGGCGTGAAGCGCCGCTTCACGCGCACGGGCACGGTCGCTGGCATCACGATCGTCGACGATTACGGCCACCATCCGGTTGAGATCGCGGCGACGCTCAAAGCCGCGCAACAAGCGAAGGGCGAGAAAGGCAAGGTGATCGCGGTGATGCAGCCGCATCGTTATTCGCGTCTTTCCAGCCTTTTCGGCGATTTCTGCACCTGTTTTAACGACGCGGATCATGTGATCGTGGCGGATGTCTATCCGGCGGGCGAACAGCCGATCGAAGGCGCTTCCCGCGACGCCTTGGTCGAAGGACTTCAAGCCCACGGCCACCGCGACGTCGAAGCGCTTCAGGATCCGAAGGATCTTGCCGCCCTCATCGCCGCGCGAGCGCAAGCGGGCGATTACGTGATTTGCCTCGGCGCAGGAACAATCTCGGCCTGGGCGAACGCCCTTCCCGCCGAGCTGGAAAAAATTCTGGGCCAAGACGTCTCAAAACGGGCTTAAGGGATCGCATGTCTTTACCGCCGCCAGATCCATCATCGACCGCCCCGATGAAACGGAGCCCGTCGTGGCTTGAGTCTTTGGATTTGCGCGGTCGCGTCACGTTCGACGCACCCTTGAAGGATCACACTTGGTTTCGCGTCGGTGGGCCAGCGGAGGTTCTTTATCAACCGGCGGACAGCGACGACCTTGCCCTTTTTCTGAGATCCTGCCCTGAGGAAATCCCTCTCACGGTCGTCGGCATGGCGTCCAACCTTCTGATCCGCGACGGCGGCATCCCGGGCGTGGTCGTCAAGCTCGGCCCCGCTTTTGCGCGCGCGCGAACGGACGGCGAAATGCTGACGGCGGGCGCGGGCGCTGCGGATCTGAACATCGCGCGCGTGGCGGCCTCGGCAGGCCTCGGCGGCTTTGCCTTTCTTTGCGGAATTCCAGGCAGCATCGGCGGCGCGCTTCGCATGAACGCGGGCGCCTACGGCAAGGAAATCAAGGACATTCTTTTGAACGTCACGGCCCTCGACCGGCGCGGCAACAGGATCGAATATCCGGTGAGCGCCTGCGCTTATTCCTATCGCGCTTGCGGTTTGCCTGAGGATCTGATCTTCACGCAGGCCCGTTTCAAGGGAACGCCCGAAGATCCAGCCCTACTTGACGCGCAAATGAAGGAAATTCAAAAAACGCGCTTAGAGACGCAACCTATCCGCGAAAGAACGGGCGGCTCGACCTTTGCCAATCCCGAAGGCGATCCCGAGGGCCGCAAAGCCTGGCAGTTGATTGATCTCGCGGGGTGTCGCGGGCTTAAGGTCGGCGGCGCGATGGTCTCCGAAAAACATTGCAATTTTCTCGTCAATACAGGGTGTGCGACCGCCGCCGACATCGAAAATCTGGGCGAAGAAGCCCGCCGCCGCGTCCTCGATAAAACGGGGGTCGCCCTTCGTTGGGAAATACGCCGCGTCGGCGCGTCGGCAACGGGAGCGAGCTGAACATGGCGCGCGCCAAGCAACCGCTGCGCGGCAGCGTGACACAAAACAACCCGTCGCGCGGCCGCGCGCAACAAACCTCGCCTTGGCTCGGCTTCGGCGCGCGCCTTGCGCTTTTGATCGCGGCGGCTTGCTTTCTTATCATCGGCGCGGCGTGGCTTTTGCGAAGCGGTTGGCCGGAAAAACAGGAAACGCGCCTTGTCGAAGGCGCCCTTCATCTGACGAAAAAGGCCAGTTTCGCGGTCAAAGACATCGCCGTCGAAGGCCGCGTTCATACGGACAAGAACCAGCTTTACGCGGCTTTGGGAGCCAGCGCGAGCATGCCGATTTTGGCCTTCGATCCAACCGAAGCGGCGGCCCGCGTCCGTGCGCTTCCGTGGGTCGAGGATGTGACGATCGAGCGCCGCCTGCCGGACGCCCTTTTCGTAAAATTGACGGAACGCGTTCCCGCCGCGCGCTGGCAACACGAAGGAAAAATCGTCGTTATCGACCGCACAGGCAAAGAATTGAACGCCGTCGCGCCCGAAAGTTTCGCCCAGCTTCCGCTTGTCGTGGGCGACGACGCGCCCGAAAACACGCAAGAGCTTTTGAAAGCGCTTCAAGATTTTCCGGAAATCGGGGCGGCGTTGAAAGCGGCGGGCCGCGTGGGCGAACGCCGCTGGGATTTATATCTTCAACCGAAGGTTGTCGTGCATCTTCCGGAAGAAGATTTGCATGGCGCGCTTGCGCGATTGGAAAAACTTATGAAAGATCAAAAGATACTCGACCGCGCTATTGTTGCGATCGACTTGCGCGTGGCGGATCGGCTGGTGATCGAACCGGCGCCGGAAGCCGCCGCGACGGAAACAAAGGAGTCGCCACGATGAAAAGCTTCACCGAGATGCTTTTCGGCAAGCCAAGGCCCGAACAAGGGGATGTTTTTGCGGCGCTCGACATCGGGTCGAGCAAAATCGCCTGCTTTATCGCGCGCGCCGATGCCGATGGCCAACCGCGCGTCGTGGGCATCGGCCATCATGTCGCGGAAGGAATTCGCGGCGGCCTGATTTCGAACATGGAAGGCGTTCAGAGCACGATCACGGCCGCCGTGGCGACGGCCGAGCAAATGGCGGGCGAGAATATCGAGCGCGTGATCGTGAACGTAGCTTCCCCCCAGCTTCATTCGCAAACGGTCGAGGTCGAAGCGACGCTGAACGGTCGTGAGATTACGCCGACCGATCTGGATCGCCTTCAGGCCCAGGCGCAAACGCTCCTCGCCGACGACCCGCAAGGGCAAGGTCATGGGGTCGAATTGATCCATACGATCCCCCTGCACTACACGCTGGACGGCCAAAAAGGCATTCGCGATCCGCTCGGCATGATCGGCAACAACATGCGCGCGGATATGAATCTGGTCTCGGCCGCCTTCGGGCCGGTTCGCACTTTGGTGACGGCGGTCGCGCGCTGTCATCTTGAGGTGGAAAGGCTCGTCGCGACGCCGTTTGCAAGCGGCCTTTCCTGCCTCGTCGAAGACGAAATGGATCTGGGGTGCACGATCATCGATATGGGCGCGGGCACGACCAGCATCGGCATTTTCTTCGACGGGCATCTGATCTACGCCGACGGCGTCGCGATCGGCGGCACGCACATCACGAACGACGTGGCGCGCGGCCTGACGACGACCGTGACGCATGCCGAACGTCTCAAAACGCTTTACGGTAGCGCACTTCTGACTCCGCTCGACGACCGCGAGATCATCGACGTGCCCCAGGTCGGCGAGGAAGAGCCCGAGTTCGCGAACCATATCCCCAAATCGCATCTCATCCGTATCATCCAGCCGCGGCTTGAAGAGATTTTTGAGATGACGCGCGCGCGCCTCGTGAAGAGCGGATTCAACGAGTTCGCGGGCCGCCGCGTCGTGCTCACGGGCGGCGGAAGCCAGCTTCCGGGCGTTCGCGATGTGGCGGGGCGCATGCTGGACAAACAAGCGCGCCTTGGCCGGCCTCTTCGCATTACAAAGCCCTACGCTAACGTCACGCGCGGCGGCGGCGGCGCGGGCGCCACGGGCCTCGCCGAGGCGACGTCGGGCCCCGCTTTTGCGACGACGGCGGGGCTTCTAGCCGCCGCGATGCAACCCGAACTTGCGACCTCTGGCGACATGCTGGATTACAACGCGCCGGGCCTTTTCAGCCGTTTCAACCAATGGCTCCGCCAGGGCTAATCGCGCGCGAGTCCGACTCTCAAGGATATTTTCATGGCCTTCGTCAACGAGAACTATCTTAAGCTTCAAGCGGGTTATCTTTTTTCGGAAATCGCCCGCCGCGCCGCCGCCTGGCAAAAGGCGAATCCGGACCAAGCCCCAAACCTCATCCGCTGCGGCATCGGCGACGTGACGGAGCCGCTTCCAGCGGCCTGCATCGCGGCCTTGCATAAAGCCGTCGATGAAATGGGCGTGCGCGAGACTTTTCGCGGCTATGGCCCTGAACAAGGGCATGACTTTCTTCGCGCCGCGATTGCCGAAAACGATTTTCGCGCCTGCGGAATCCAGATCGCCGATGACGAGATTTTCGTCTCGGACGGCGCAAAAAGCGATTGCGGCAACATCCTCGACATTCTGGGAACAGGCAACAAGGTGCTTATTCCCAATCCCGTTTATCCCGCCTATGTCGATACGAACGTGATGGCCGGCAACACGGGCGAAGCGGACGAAGGCGGATCCTATAAGGGCCTCGTTTTCGCGGATGGCACGGCGGAAAACGGCTTCGTCCCAAAGCCGCCCGAGGAACCCGTCGATCTTATCTATCTATGCTATCCGAACAATCCGACGGGAACTGTTGCGACCCGCGAACAACTGGCCGCCTGGGTCGCTTATGCCCAACGCGTCGATGCGCTCATTTTGTTCGACGCCGCCTACGAAGCCTATATCACGACGCCGGACATCCCGCATTCAATCTACGCGATCCCGGGCGCCGAGACTTGCGCTATCGAGTTGCGAAGCTTTTCGAAGAATGGCGGTTTTACGGGCCTGCGTTGCGCCTACAGCGTCGTCCCGAAAAAGCTCATGGGCCGCACGAAAAAAGGCGACCATGTTCCCCTGCATCCGCTTTGGAACCGCCGCCACACGACGCGTTTCAACGGCGCCTCATATCCCGTTCAACGCGCGGCGGAAGCGCTTTATTCGCCCGAGGGCAAGAAACAGGTTCGGGATCTCGTCGGGTTCTATCTCGACAATGCGCGGCTTTTGCGCGAAGCGCTCGGAAAAGCGGGTTTGACGGTCTTTGGCGGGCGTGACGCGCCCTATATATGGGTTCGCGGCCCGCAAGGCCTGACCAGTTGGGATATGTTCGACAAACTCTTGGCCCAAGCCAACATTGTTGTCACGCCCGGCAGCGGATTCGGCGCGAAGGGCGAGGGTTATTTCCGTCTTTCCGCTTTCAACAGCCGCGCGAACATCGAACAAGCCTGCGCGCGGCTTTCAACGCCCGCCCTTTTTTCATAAGGAGGATTCCATGTCGTCGGCCCGCACAACCTACGATCCTATCGCCATGACGCTCCATTGGCTGATGGCCATTGCGATCATCGCCCTCCTCCTCATCGGATGGACGATGACGGGCGATAGCATCGACAGTTCGACGCGCGAAACCTTTTTTGTCTGGCATAAATCTATGGGCGTCGTGATCTTTTTCGCTGCCCTCTTCCGGCTTTTCTGGCGCTCGCGCCACGAACCGCCGCCAGAGCCGGCAAGCCTCGAAGCGGGAGAAATCATGCTGGCGCAAACGACCCATATGCTTCTCTACGCCTTTCTCATCCTCCAACCTTTGACGGGCTGGATGCTCTCTTCGGTTATGCCCTACAAAACGCAATTTTTCGGCTTCTTTATAATTCCCGATCTTTTTTTCATGCCGAGTTACGATACGGCCGTCGGGACTTGGCTTTCTTCTTTCCTCAAAAATCTTCACGGTTTTCTAGGAAGCGCTTTTGCGATCCTGCTCGTCGTCCATATCGGCGCGGCGTTGAAGCATCACTTTCTTACGCGCGACGCGGTTTTGTTCCGCATGGCTCCCGTTTGGGCGGCGCCCCTCCTTAAGAAGCTCCGCCACGAGAAGTGAGTTCTTCCGCCTCTTCCTCCGTGAAAGCATAAGACTTGCTGCAAAAAGCGCAGGTCATGGTGATGCGCCCATCCTCGATCATATCTTTCCGTTCCTTGTCGGACATGGAAGCCAGAAGATCCGCCACGCGTTCGCGCGAACAGCGGCATTGGTGCCGAAGCGGCAAAGGCTCGTAAACACGGATCTCTTCCTCGTGAAAAAGCCTGTAAAGAAGCGTCTCTATCGGAAGCGCAGGATCGGTAAGCTCCGCTTCGGTGCAGGTTTGCATCAAGGACATCGCGCGGAACCAATCGTCCTCGACGCTTGTATCCGATGCCGCGGCGATTCCGCCCTCGCGCGGCATGCGCTGAAGCATTAAACAACCGGCCTGCCAATGGCCGTCGTCGCTCCGGCGGACAAAAGCGATAAGGCCCGTCGGAATCTGTTCGGATTGGTGAAAATAACGTTGAACGGCATCGACAACGCCTTTTGCGTCAAGCTCGACAATGCCCTGATAGCGTTCGCCGGAAGACCCAAGATCGACCGTAAAGGCAAGGTGCCCCTTCCCGACCGGATCGCCATGATCGCATTCGGAAAGTTTCGCCGCGTCGAAAGCGGCATAGGCGCGCACGCCGCCGTCGCTCGTCATGTCGGAAACAAGAAGACGAACGGGCCCGTCGCTCTTCGTCTGAAGCGTAAAAACGCCGTCGTGCTTCAAAGCGGATCCGAGAGCTACCGAAACGACGGTAACCTCGGCGAGCACTTTCGCGACGGAAAAAGGATAGTCATGCTGGCCCAGAATCTGATCGAGCACAGGCCCAAGCCTGACGAACCGCCCGCGAAGAAGCGATCTGTCAAGTTGAAAAGACTGCACAACATCGCAGTCGGATTTTTGCTTTTCTTCAAAATCGCTCATATCATGTTCTTTCATATCAATGGGTTATTGACTTATCCCCATTCGTTATTAACCAAAATAGTTCTGAACAAAGGGGGAACATATCGTTGACTCAAACAGGCGCTCCCGCTACGTTAAACCTGCCTAGAGTAGAGTGAAAGCGGGTCGCGACCTCGGCCCGCGTCTAGAGCATTGGTCGTCAGGGTTTAACGTTCGACGTGTTAAAGATCAAGAAGGGCGGTTGTCAAATCCCGTTCCGCGATCTGATCCGCAAGGCATAGGCACGAAGACGTTTTCCCTGACCCCCGATCTATCCTCCGGAGCCTCTTGTCCCCCGAAGCCTTGGCGTAGAGGGATTTTGATAACGTTCTTCCCTTTTTTTCGAAACGTTGTATCACCATAAAGGGTGAACAACATCCTGCCTTCGGACTTGTTATGGTCGCTGCAAAAAAGAAACCGTCGCGTTCTTTTGTTCCCTTTCTCCTGATTGCGCTTTTTATCGTCTGGGGCGCGCTCTGGGCGACGGCCTCTTTTGAGCTTCGCCGCGAGATCGACGCCTGGGCCGAAGCGGAACGCGCGAAGGGCCGTCAGGTTGAGATTGACGAGCCGGATCTCTCAGGTTTTCCCATGTCCGTGGTTTGGCATTTTGAAACGATCAAATGGCGCGGCGCGAACGACGCGGCGGTGGAAGCCTCAGATGTATCCCTCAGCGTTCAACCTTGGAACTGGCGTAAGATTCATTTTGAAATCGACGATACGAAAGCGGCGTCGCTTCCGATACCGACGCCCAAAAGCCGTCTTTCTCTCGATATCGACTCGGCCGATGGCGACTTTGCCACGGCGTCGGACGGTTCTTTGCGTCTCGCGGCTTTGGAACTTCTCGATACCGTCTTCAAAACGCAGAACGGAGTTCTCTTTAAGGCGGACGGCATCGAACTGACGCTTGCGTCGCCCGCCAAATTACCGGATTCCTATAAGGATACGGGCCTCAACGTCAAAATCACGGGACGCGGCATTCTGATGGAAGAACTGTCGGACATCCCGCTCGGCAACAGGATCGCGGCGGCGAATGCGCTGATCCGCGTGATGGGCCCGCCACCGGATTTCACGGACAAAAAAGCGATTCTGAAATGGAACGATGAAAGCGGCGTCTTCGAATGCGACTCCCTCAATCTCGTTTGGGGGCCCCTCACCGCCGAAATGAAAGGCACGCTGGCGCTGACCTCCACGCTCCAGCCCGAAGGCGCTTTCTCGGGCCGCGTCATGGGCATCAAACAAGCGATCCAGTCGCTTGCCGACGCGGGCGCTCTCGAAAAACGCCAGGCCAACGCCTTGAAAGCGACGCTCGGCCTTTTTGCGAAACCCGTCCCGCATGGCAAAGAAGGCGAGGTCGAAATCCCGCTCAGCATCCAACAAAATGCGCTCTCGATCGGCCCCGTCCGCCTCCTGACCTTCCCGCAGCTTGAATTCTGATTTATAGCCCCTCTGCGATCACGGGCGGCTCGACCAAGCGCGGTTTCGCGAGCGCGCGGCGAAGATCCCGGCTGCGCGTAAAGATCGCCTCCATCGCGGCGCCGTCGCCTTTGCTCACGGCGGCCTCAAGCTTGTCGAGATCTTTCTTCAACCGCCCCAAAATCTCCAAAACGGCGTCGCGGTTGTTCAGGAAAATATCGCGCCACATAATGGGATCGCTCGCCGCCACGCGCGTAAAATCGCGGAACGAGCTTCCGGCATAACCGATCACGTCCTGCCCGATATCTTTCGCAAGATCGTCCGCCGTCCCCATGATTGTAAAAGCGAGCATATGCGGAACGTGCGAAACGGTCGCCAGAACGCGGTCATGCTCTTCGGGCGAAAGGCAAACCGCCCGCGCGCCGCACAAAGTCCAAAGCCGCCGCACTTTCTCAAGAGCGACATCGTCCGCGCCCGCAGGCGGAGTCAAAATGCACCACTTGCCCTGAAACAATTCGGCAAACCCTGCCTCGGGGCCGGAATATTCGGTTCCGGCGATGGGATGGCAAGGGATAAAGGCGACGCCTTCAGGGATGCACGGCGCGATGGCTTTGGCGACGGATTCTTTGACCGAACCCACATCGATGACGACGCATCCTTTTTTCAAATACGGGGCGATTTCGGCGGCGACTTTGGAAAGCGCGCCGACGGGCGTAGCAAGGACGACGAGATCGGCATCTTTGACGGCTTCGGCGTTGTTGCGGCTTCCGCCATCGACGATCTCAAGTTCGATCGCCTTGCCGACATTCATCTTGTCGGTGTCGCCGCAAACGATCGTCGCGGCAAGGCCGTGCGCGCGCATCGCAAGCGCGAGCGACGAACCGATCAGTCCGATCCCGATAACGGCCACACGAGGAAAGAGCGTCTCCGTCACGGGAAAGACTCCTTTAAGAAATGAGGGAAAGGAGCTTAGCGACGTCCGGGTTTCAAAGGAACGGCATATCCGCCCATAGGGGCAAGATGCTGCAAGCGGCTTCCGAGCATCGCGCGCAAACGCCCAAGGCGCGTGTCGGCGCGACCGACATAGCCTTCGACTTCCGCGAGAACGAGCATGGGCGCCGATCCGCCGCGACCCGTGGAATGAACGAGCATTTGACGGACTTTATAGCCCGCCTTCCCCAAAAGCCGCTTCATCTCGGCCTCGGGAACATGCACGCAATGAAGGCCGAGGAAGCTGCGATCGTCGCCGGTCAGCTCGGGATAAAGCTTGGCCACGACGAGGCCCGAAGGAAGAATCCGGCGCGCATTCGAACGCCCGGGCTTCAAAGGCTCGAAAGGAAGCGCGGCGATGACGTTGAGCGTATTCGCCTTGTCGGCCACAAGAAGCGGCCACCAGGCGTCTTTTTCGCCTGCAACAGGCGGCGGAACGGCGGCCAAGGTAACCTTTTCGGCCTGAAGCGCCTTGATGGCGGCTTGCGCCGAGACCGTCTCGTGAAGCGGCGTGAAAGAACCGAAATGATCGCGCGCGGCGTCCCAAAGATCGGGGCCCTTGGCTGGCGAAAAAACGGCAACCTTGAACAGGCCTTCCTGAAGCGTGAAAGCCGAAATCATTTCGCGCCAAAGACGAACGATCAAACCTTCGGGAATTTTGCCCTGAGGCCGTCCTGTAAGCGAGCGCAACATTTGGGCTTCGCGGCCCGGGCGCACGAAAATATGTTGCTTTCCCTTGACCTTGCGGATCTGGTCGATAATTTCGGCGCGCTCGCGCAAAAGATCGTGAAGGGCGGAATCGATCTGGTCGATTTGAGCGCGCAAATCGGCGAGAGCCTGTTTATCGACGCGTAGCACAGCAACGGGTTTCATAGCCATCGTCTTGGACTTTCCTACTAGATCAGATCGCGAGAAGCTTGGCCGCATCGGCGGCCGAGCTTGTGAGCGTGAATCCGATCGACAAAAAAAACTTTAGAGCGTTTTCTGACAACAAATTCTCGTTAATCCCTTCGGAAAACGCTCTAATTCAGTCGTTTAAGGAACAACACTACTCCATATTCGAAAAAACTCCAAACACGCATAGCGTGTGAACAAAAGGAGAATATCTACGTTGTAACGGGCCTTGTCGGCACGGGAAAAGGCAAAGGAAGGACAAGGCGCGATTTTGTCGAACGTGCGCGCGTCAAAAGAGGCTCGAAAAGCTGCTTGCTGGCCTCGATGAGCAAAAGTCCGCCGAATCCGGGGCATAAAGGCGCCATCGCCCGCTCAAAACCGGTGGAGGCCGCAAGAAGCAAACGGGAAGATGTCGGCGGCAAATAAAGAGCGCCGGAAATTCGATCCACAACGAAGCCCTCGCCGCGCAAAAGAGCCCTCAACTGACCGGAGGAGTAAGGCTGCCCCGTCCCGAAAGGCGTCTGATCGCTATGCGCCCAAAAGCCCCGCCGGTTGGGAACGACCATCAGCACGCGCCCGTTGCCTTTCAGCACCCGCCAGATCTCGGCCAGAAAAACTTCGGGATCGGAGGCCGTCTCAAGGCCATGCATAATCACGGCGCGATGAACGGATTCATCCTCGAACGGCAAAGCCTCGAAAGAGGCCAAAGCGATAAGATTCGGGCCTTCGCGCGGCCAGTAAACGCCGCCCTGCGCGGGCGGCATGACGCCCAAAAGACGCGCCTTCCCAAGCCATGGACGAAGCAAAGGCAAAGGATAGCCAAGCCCCAGAACGGTCTCGCCCGCAAGATCGGGCCAGATTTTCTGAACGTGCCGCCGCAAAAGGCCGCGCACAATCCGCCCTTGTGCCGAGGCATAAAATTCGCGAAGATCGAGGATGTTCGTCGTCATTAACCTCCTCTTAGCATGATTTAGGCAGTCTTACGCCATGGGATTTTCAATCGAACTTCTTCCGGCCTTGGCCGATAATTACATCTATCTCGTCAGCGACGAAGCGCTGGGCCTTGCGATGATCGTGGATCCGGGCGACGGCGACGTCGCGCTGCGGACGCTGCAAAAGAAAGACCTGCATCTCGCGCTGATCTTAAATACGCATCATCACAGCGACCACACGGCGGGCAATGCGAAGCTTCAGGCGGAATACGGCGCGCCGGTGATAGGCCCGTCCAAGGAAGCCACCAAGATCGAAGGACTCTCGCGCGGTCTGGAAGACGGCGACGTCGTCACCTTTTCCGATCTGCGCGGCAGAGCGATTGCGACGCCCGGCCACACGCTTGGGCACATGTCTTATTATTTTCCCTCGTTGAAAGCCCTTTTCTGCGGCGACACGCTTTTTTCGCTGAGCTGCGGAAGGCTGTTCGAAGGAACGGCGGCCCAACTTTGGGATTCGCTCGTCAAGCTCCGGGCGCTTCCGGATGAAACGCTTGTCTATGCCGGCCATGAATATACGGAAAGAAACGCGAAATTCGCGGCGCTTGTCGATAAAGACAACGAAGACCTGAAAGCGCGCATCGAACAGGTTATAAACCTTCGTCGGCGTGGCGATCCGACGCTTCCGGTCGAGCTTGGGCTCGAAAAGAAAACGAACCCCTTTCTGCGCATCGACGATCCGGCCTTTCAGCGCATGCTTGCCAAAGCGGGTTTTCCGATCGACGGTGCGGAACCGGCAGCCATCTTCGGCGCGCTCCGCGCCGCCAAGGATCGCTTCGCCGCGACTTGAGGGGCAAGCCGCCACGGGCATAACCCCCACGCCAACGGAACCGCCCATCCAGAATTGCCGAACTACCTTTTCCTCTCCCCTTGCGGGAGAGGATAGACCGAGTTGCTTCGCAACGCGAAGCTTACGAGGTCTTGGTGAGGGGTAGACCATTTTCCTTTTCAGTTCTTCACAAATGACGCAAAACATCCTCGGAAAATACAGGCACTACAAAGGCAAAGAATACGAAGTCATCGGAATGGCGAAACATTCCGAAACGCTCGAAGAATATGTCATCTACAGAGCTTGCTACGGGAATAAAGAAACATGGATTCGCCCCCAAGATATGTTTTTTGAGATCATATTCGATGCAGAAGGAAAAAAGCATCCGCGTTTTGAAAAAATAGAATCATAAAAAAAAGCGGCGACCGTTTCCGGACGCCGCTTTTCAATTCCAAATAGATCCGCTTATTTCTTTCGAGCGGCCCGCCTCGCCTTCGCCTTGAACGCTGGCTTATCCACCAACAAAACACCCGCATGCGCATATTGATCCGTCGCCATTTCGTTGATGACGATGCTGATCGATTCAAGAGGGACGCCAAGCGAAGTTTGAATGGCTTCCGTCACCGCAGTGACGAGCGCCCGCTTTTCGCGGACGCCCCTCTTGAGAATGTCGATATGAACGATGGGCATCTGATGTAAGGATCAGGCGCGTTCGACGCAAACGGCGATGCCCATGCCGCCGCCGATGCACAAGGTCGCAAGCCCCTTTTTCGCGCCGCGCTTCTGCATTTCGTGAAGAAGCGTGACAAAGATGCGGTTGCCCGAAGATCCGATGGGATGGCCGAGCGCGATGGCCCCGCCATTCACATTGACTTTCGCAAAATCCCAACCCATTTCCTGATTGACGGCCAAAGCCTGCGCCGCGAACGCCTCGTTGGCTTCGATGAGATCGAGATCGGCAACCGACCAACCGGCCTTCTGAAGCGCGAGCTTGCTCGCCGAAATAGGCCCGATACCCATGATGGAGGGATCGACGCCGGCGGTCGCCCAGGACGCGATGCGCGCCAAAGGTGCGATGCCGCGCTTGGCCGCTTCTTCTTCGGTCATCAGAACGACGGCGGAGCCGCTGTCGTTGATGCCCGACGCGTTGCCGGCCGTCACGGTTCCGTCCTTGATGAAGGCGGGTTTCAGTTTCGCAAGGGATTCCATCGTCGCGCCGAAACGGGGATATTCGTCCTGATCGAACGTCACGTCGCCCTTCTTGCCCTTGATGACGACGGGAACGATTTCGTCCTTGAACTTTCCGGCCTTGATAGCGGCTTCGGCTTTCAGCTGGGATTCAAGCGCAAAGACGTCCTGCATTTCGCGGGTCAAGTTGAACTTCTTGGCGACGTTCTCGGCCGTCACGCCCATGTGATAATTGTTGAAAACGTCGGTCAGGCCGTCATTGATCATGTCGTCGATCAGCTGGCCGTTGCCCATGCGGACGCCATTTCGTAGATGCATGGAATGGTGCGAGAGGCTCATATTTTCCATGCCGCCCGCGACGACGATCTTCGCGTCGCCCGAACGGATGGCCATGTATCCGTTCGCGACCGAACGCAAACCGGAACCGCAAATCTGGTTGACGGCATAGGCCGTCTTTTCGGCGGGAACGCCGGCGGCCATGGCGGCCTGACGCGCGGGGCCCATGCCGAGACCGCCCGCAAGAACCTGCCCCATGATGACTTCGCAAACGTCGGAAGCGTCGACCTTCGCGCGTTGCAATGCGGCCTTGATCGCGATTGAGCCGAGCGTAGCGGCGGGCGTCGAGGCGAGCGTGCCGTTGAAAGAACCGATGGCCGTACGCGCGGCGCCTGCGATAACGATGTTGGATGGCATAAGAAAAACTCCTCAAGGAAAGGCGGGAGAGAGAAAACCGCGAGGCTTTGGCGAGAGCCGTGGCGCGAAACGCGGCGGAGAGAACGAAGGAACAGTAAAGGAGCCGCCGTGGAAATTCAATGGAATTGCCAAGGTAAAACAATATGTTTTTTACTTCCGCATGTTGCGGCGCAGCATGGGCCTCGGCGGTTTTTTTAGAGCGTTTTCCGAAGTGATTGGCCGGATTGTTGTGGTCGGAAAACGCTCTAAGTTTTTTTGTTGTCGATCAGATTTATGCTCGTAAGCTTGACCGCCGATGCGGCCAACCTTCTCGCGATCTGATCTAGAGGCGCGGGAAAGAGACGACAAAGCGCGCGCCGATAGTCTTTCCGGCTTCGTCCTTGCGGTTTTCGGCGCGGATCCGGCCGCGATGAGCCTCGACGATCTGCTTGGAAATGCTAAGCCCCAAACCGGAATGCGTTCCGAATTTCTCGGATTTAGGCCGTTCGCTGTAAAAACGATCGAAGATCGCCTTGGTCTTGTTTTCGGGAATGCCCGGCCCCTCGTCCTCGACCGTAATGACGATTTCGTCTTTCGCGCGTCCGGCTCCGACCGTGACTTTTCCGGAAGGCGGCGAAAAAGAAAGCGCGTTGGAAATAAGATTTTGCAGAACCTGAACAAGGCGAACCTCGACGCCCGAAATGAAAAGATCATTCTCTTGTATGGAAGCAAGAACGACCCTTGGTTTTTCTTCGGCGTTTTCGTCCTCCGTTTCGTTTTCGACGTCATAGAACGCAACGAGCATCTTCAACATCTGCGCCACATCGATGGATTGAAGCTCGTCGCGGCTTAATTCGGCATCGAGACGCGAGGCGTTCGAAATATCGCTGATGAGGCGGTCGAGGCGATCCACGTCGTCCCGAATGACGAGCATAAGGCGCCGTTGCATGGCGGGGTCTTGCACACGCTCGGCCGTCTCGACTGCGCTCCGCAAGGAAGTCAGCGGATTTTTGATCTCATGCGCCACGTCGGCGGCGAAATTTTCGATGGCGCCGATGCGATGCGCCAAAGCGCCGGTCATGTCGCGAAGCGCAATGGAAAGGTCGCCGATTTCGTCGTGACGCTTGCTGAAATCGGGGATCGTCTCGGGCGTCAAAAGCTTGGCCGTTCCCGCAAGGCCCACGCTTTGCGTCTGGCCGTGGTGAAGTTTTTCTGCGGCGAGCGACAAAAGGCGCAAAGGACGGGCGATGGCGCGGCCCAGATAGAAGGAAAGCAGAACGGTGATCAAAAGCGTCATGCCGAAGATTTCAAGGATGTTCAAACGCACCGAGCGGATCGCGGCATCGACCTTGGTGTCGGGGCGCGAAAGCATCACGGCCCCTAAAACCTGTTTATAGCGCTGCACGGGAACCGCGACGGCCATGATCAGCCCGCCTTCGGGAAGCCGCCAAACATGGCTCGTCGCCTCCCCGTCGATGGCCTTGCGCACGATTTCGTATTGATCGCCGCGCTGCGCCGTTTCTTCTTCGTAAATGTCGAAATTCTGGCGCTCCAGAAGCGTGTCGAGTCCGTCGAAAAACGCCATGGCCATGCGCGTTATCCAAAAACCGCGTGCGGACAGAGGCGGCAATCTTTCGGATTGCACTTTTCCCGAATGATCCAAAAGGATCCTGCTGTCGGCCAAAAGCGTATCGTCGAGATCGTAAAGCCGCGTCCGCGTGCCTGTCGCCTCGACGAGGCGGCGGATCATCAGGCGCGCGAGAAGCGGGGAAAGAATGCTCTGCTCGTCCTCATCGACGACGACGGCGCCCTCGCCGAGAGCGCTCGCGGAAAGGCGCGCCTGAAGAAAGAGAGCGTCGATCTCGGCCGCGACGAGCCTTTCCTGATAGCGCCCGAGATAGAGAAGCGATCCCACCAGGATGGCGAGCGCCATAACGTTGACGGCAAGAATGCGCAGCATCAGGGGCGACAAAACGCTTCGCCTCCCTTCACGCCGCCGCCACAGCCACCAGTAACGTTTGCGCCAGTTTGCGATCACCTAATCTTCCTTGTACCGGTACCCGACGCCGTAAAGCGTTTCGATCTGGCCAAACTCGTTATCGACGGCGCGGAATTTTTTACGCAGACGCTTGATGTGGCTGTCGATGGTGCGGTCGTCCACATAGATGGATTCGCCGTACGCGGCATCCATCAACTGATCGCGGCTTTTGACATGCCCGACGCGCTGCGCGAGCGCTTTCACGAGAAGGAACTCGGTGACCGTCAGATCGACCTCTTTTCCCTTCCATGTGCAAAGATGACGCGAACCGTCCAAAACAAGTTCGCCGCGCGTGATGACGCTGGCGGGATCGGCGCTGGCGGGTTGTTTCCTGATCTGCTCGCGGCGCAGAAGCGCGCGAATGCGCTCCATCAAAAGACGCTGCGAGAACGGCTTGGTGATGTAGTCGTCGGCGCCCATGCGAAGACCCATGATCTCGTCCACCTCCTCGTCTTTCGAGGTCAGGAAGATGACGGGCATTTCGACCGTCGCGGGCATCGCGCGAAGCTTTTGCAAAAGCTCCATCCCGTTGAGGCGCGGCATCTTGATATCGAGCACCGCCAGATCCGCCGGACGTTGCGTCAATCCCTTCAAGGCCTCATCGCCGTCGTTGAACGTACGAACCTCGAAGCCCTCGGCCTCAAGCGCCATGCTTACGGACGTAATGATGTTTTGGTCGTCATCGACAAGGACAATGTTCTGTTTCATTGGAGACTCTCCGTCATAGAACCTTCGGCGCTTATGCGCCGTGGGACTGATGTTCCAAACCAACTATGGCACAAAAACGCACGCTTTTGCACCCTATCGGCCACAAAGCCGCCCCAATCTACCAAAATCCCGCGAAAATAAAGCTTTTTTCTTTACCTTCCCGCCCCTCCTAAGCTATAGGTTCTCGCCATTCTAAAAGACCCCCAAGATTGCGAGGCGAAGATGGCACAATTCCGCGAAGCTCTGACATTTGACGACGTTCTGCTTGTTCCCGCGGCGTCGAGCGTCCTTCCCTCCGAAGTCGATACGACCACAAAACTCACGAAAAGCATCACGCTCGGCATCCCGCTTCTCGCCGCCGCAATGGACACGGTGACGGAAAGCGGCCTCGCCATCGCTCTTGCTCAGGCTGGCGGCCTTGGCGTCATCCACCGCAACATGACACCCGCCGAACAGGCCGAGGAAGTCAAAAAGGTCAAACGCTTCGAATCCGGCATGGTGATGAACCCGATCACGGTGACCCCGCAAGCGCCCATGGCCGAGGCGCTGCGCCTTATGGCCGAATATCGCATCTCGGGCTTTCCCGTCGTCGAGCAGCCTTCGGGCAAATTGGTCGGCATCCTGACAAACCGCGACGTCCGCTTCGCCACGGACATGAACCAGCCCGTTTCCGAACTCATGACGAAAGAAAATCTCGTCACGGTGTCGCCCTCGGTCAGCCGCGAGGAAGCGAAAAGGCTTCTTCACAAACATCGCCTCGAAAAACTCCTCGTTGTCGATGAGGCTTTCCGCTGTGTCGGTCTCCTCACAGTAAAAGACATCGAAAAAGCGATCCTGTACCCGAAGGCCTGCAAAGATGAAAAAGGCCGTCTTCGCGCCGCCGCCGCCATCGGAACCGGCCCCGACGGCATGACGCGCGCGGAAGCGCTTGTCGACGCGGGCGTGGACGTGATCGTGGTGGACACGGCGCACGGCCACTCGCTTGGCGTTTTGCAGCAAGTCGCGCGCATCCGCAAAATCTCGAACGGCACGCAAATCGTCGCGGGCAATATCGCGACCTCCGAAGCCGCCAAGGCGCTGATCGACGCGGGGGCGGACGCGGTCAAAGTGGGCATCGGCCCGGGCTCGATTTGCACCACGCGCATGATCGCGGGTGTCGGCGTTCCGCAACTCACGGCTATCATGGATGCGGCCGAAGAATGCCGCAAACAAGGCATCCCCGTGATCGGCGACGGCGGCATCCGCTATTCGGGCGAGATCGCGAAAGCCATCGCGGCGGGCGCGGATTGCGTGATGCTCGGCTCCCTCTTCGCGGGCACGGAAGAAGCGCCGGGCGAAGTGATCCTTTATCAGGGCCGTTCGTATAAAAGCTATCGCGGCATGGGCAGCGTGGGCGCAATGACGGCTGGCTCGGCGGATCGTTACTTCCAAAAAGCGGATCAAGCCAAACCGGACAAATTGGTGCCGGAAGGCGTCGAAGGCCGCGTGCCCTACAAAGGCCCCGTGGGCCAGATTATCCACCAACTCGTCGGCGGCCTTCGCGCCTCGATGGGTTATACGGGATCGGCTACAATCAAGGAAATGCAGGAAAAAGCGCAGTTCGTCCGCATCACGGGCGCTGGCCTCCGCGAATCCCACGTCCACGACGTGCAGATCACCTCCGAAGCCCCGAATTACCAGACGGATTGATGAAAACGGCGGCTAAAACCATCGCCGTACATGAGATCGATACTCGATGTATTCCTGTCCGAACAGGTCGGTTAGCTTCGCTTCTTCAAAGGGACAAAAGACCGCGTTGATGATGCAAAAGAAAACAGCCGCGGCCAAATAAAACGGTAAAGTCCCGATACATAGGGCCATCCCCGTCATCATGAACATCATGCCCAAATACATGGGGTTCCGCGTAAAACGATAGATGCCATGCGTTACGAGACGCTGCGTTTTCGCCAACGGGCATATAGCGACATCGCTTTTTCGAAAAACGAGCCAACCGCTCATCATGATCGCAAATCCGCAAACAAAAAGAAGCGCCCCCGCGAACGGAAAGGTGATCCGGTAAACATTCCAAGCGGGAAAGGCCACATAGAGAAGGGCCGCAACGGCGGCCAACATCATGGCAATTCGTGGCGGACGAAATTGGATGAGTTTCATAAAAGGCTCCCTCAGTCTTTGTTAAATCCCCAGCGCCTTCACGACTTCCTCAACGGCCAAATCAGCCAAAGGCGCGCCGCCGATCCATTTCGTCCGCTCACCCCTTGGTGCAGACCAAGCAGGATCGACGCGGTCGGCGGGCATCAAGGCTAGCACGCGCGCCCCAACAGAGGCCGCGATATGCATCGGCCCCGTATCGTTTCCGATAACAAGCTCCGCGCGCCGCGCAAGCGCCGCGATTTGCCCCAAAGACGTTTTTCCGCCGAGATCCAAAACATCCGGCCTCAACGCTTTGATCCGATCCAAGGCGTCGCGCTCGGCCTCAGTGCCGACCATCACGCTTGCAATTCCTTGCTCCGCTAAATGCGCGGCAAGCGCGGCGTATTTCTCGGCTGGCCATCTTTTATAAAGCCGCGAGGGCGCACAACCCGGAATCAAAAGCGCAAAACGCGCGGGCAACCCAAACCCATCAACGGAACCATCCAGCCACGTCGTATCGACTTTATCGACAAGCGGCACCCCTGCCCGTTCCAACTGCGCGGCAACGAAATCGGTATAGTGCATGCCCTTACGCGGCGGCCAAAGACGCGGGAATTTACAAAAAGGCGCAGCCCCCGACCAAAACCGAAACAGCGGCCCGCCCAAAAGCGCGTAAAGAACGCTCTGGCGCGTCTTGCCCTGAAAATCGAAAACATGGCTGGGCGCAAAATGTGCGACTCGCGAAACCAAACCCGCCCACTGATCCAAACGTAAAAAAGAAGGCCGCGGATCGCACAAAACCTTATCGAACCAAGGCATCGTCCGCGCAAAGCCTTCATATTGCGGCGCGGTCAAAAGCGCGATCTCGGCCTCCGGAAAATGCGCTCGCAATGAGGCAAAAACGCGAAAGCACAAAACAAGATCGCCGAGCGCCCCCAGTTTAATGACAAGAACGCGCTTTTTTCTCATGCCCGCCCCGCCGCAATCTCATCATACACGCCCAACGTCGCCGTCACCATCTTCGCCTTGTCGTAGTGCGCCTCGACATGCGCACGCGCCGTTAGCGCCATCGCGCGACTTTCTTCAGGCGTCATCCCCAACGCCCGCCGCAGCAAAGCAGCAAGAGCCTCGGAATCCTCGGGCGGCACGAGCCACCCCGTCTTGCCGTCAATGATCGTCTCGACCGCGCCGCCGAGCGCGCTCGCGATCACAGGAACGCCCATCGCCATCGCTTCGACCGGCACGCGCCCGAATCCTTCCGGATCGCGCGAAGGAACCACCGCGACGGATGAGAGGCTATAGGCCGCCGCCATATCGGTGCAATGCGGCACGACGCGCACGCAATTGACCAAACCCAACGCGGCGATCCGGTCGAGAAGCGAGGCATGATAACCCTCGCGCCCCTGCGCATCGCCCGCAATGATCGCAACGCATTTTTCGTAAGGCTTCATCTTTGCCATCGCGTCGATCAAGGTGCTCTGGCCCTTGATCGCGCTGAGCCGCGCGGGAAGAAAAATGACGCGCCGCTCCGGCTCAATACCCCAAAGCTTGCGCAACGCGTCGCGGCGTTCCTCAGCGATTTCCGCTGGCCTGAAAAAAGAAAGATCGATCCCGCGCGGCACGACGCGCACGGCCTTTTCGGCAAAAGGATAAGATTTTCGAATGTGATCCGCGATGTAATGCGAAATGGCGATCACGCGACAGCCCTTTGCCATCACGGAATTATAGGCGCGCTTCGCCGCATTATTGAACTTATACGCCGCATGAAAAGTGGTGACGAAAGATATCCCCGCCATCTTCGACGCCAAATAGGCACTCCAGGCGGGCGCGCGGCTTCGCGCATGAATAAGATCGACCTTCTCCTGCTTCGCAAAACGCGCGAGCCAAAACGCGTTTCGAACGATTTTCGCCGGATTTTTCGTCGCCACGTCGCAAAGGATAACTTCGCCGCCACGTTTTCTAATCTCCTCGCATCGCGCGCCGCCCTTTGTGATAACGATGGCCCTGTCGCCCCGCGTCTGCAATCCCTCCACAATATCGACGCAAGCCTGTTCAGCCCCGCCCGCACCCATGTTTGGAATAATCTGAAGCACGGTTAGCATGCGGGCTTTCCTTTTTCGACAACGCTTAAAACGACCTCGGCGGCGCGTTCGGACGGCACAAAGGATCCCTCTCCCAGCCATTCGGCAAGCGCGCCGAGAACGGCAGTCTGCGTCGCGCGCGCAGCCTCGTCACGCATCAAACGCGAAACGGCCTCCGCGAGCTTGGCCGGTTCGCACTTTTCCTGAATATATTCAGGCATCACTTCACGATCCATCATGATGTTCACGAGCGTGGCGTATTTCAATTTGATAAGCCGCCGGTAAAGAGCGGCGGTCAGCGCGTTGATCTTGTAGGCGATAACGGAAGGAAGCCGCGCCATCGCAAGCTCGATGGAAATGGTGCCGGAACAGGCAAGCGCGGCCTTCGCCGCCGCAAGCGCATCGTATTTTGCGGCATCGTCCTCGGTGAAATGGACGGTGACGGGCCAATCGGCGACCTCTTTCCGAATAAACGGGGCAACGCCGGAAGCCAAAGGCACAACCACCTGCAAATCCGGAAAGGACGCCTTCAACAAAACAACCGTCTCATAAAAAATCGGCAAAAGCCGCCGCACTTCGCTCATCCGGCTTCCGGGAAGCACGGCAAGAAGCGGCGCGTTCGACGCGATGCCCCGTGCCGCGCGAAACCGCGCGCCATCGCCATTTCCCGCGCCGCTTTCGATCAACGAATGGCCGACAAACGTGCAGTCCAATCCCTCGCGCGTGAAATAAGGCGGCTCGAAAGGCAAAAGCGCCAAAAGATGGGTTAGAAAACGCGCGACTTTCTTCGCGCGCCCGGGCCGCCACGCCCAAACGCTGGGCGCCACGTAATGAATAAGCGGAACGGAAGGCGCCATAATCTTGACCTTCCGCGCCACGCGAAAGCAAAAATCAGGCGAGTCGATGGTAATCAGCGCCGCAGGTTTCAATTCGCAAACAATTTTGATCGTCTGCTTGATCCTGCGCAAAAGATGCGGCACATGCCGAACGATCTCGAAAAGCCCGACATGCGCCAGATCTTCCTGCGGGAATAAAAGTTCGATCCCCTCTTCCTTCATGCGCGGGCCGCCGATACCGGCAAAGCGCACAACGCCGCCCGTCTTCTTTTTCAACGCTGCCATCAACCGCGCGCCCAAAAGATCGCCCGACGCCTCGCCCGCAATCAGGAAAAACAAGGGCGCTTCGGCGCTCATAAAACCGTCTCTTCCATCGTCTTGCCGACAACGAAGATTCCCTTTTCGTCGGCAAGCGCCACGGTTTTTTCGCGTTCGATCAAAAGGCTTGCGCGCGCCTGAACGGCGACGCCGCGCAAACCGGCTTCCGCAAGCCGCAAAATCGTATCCGGCCCGATGCTCGGAAGATCGAAACGCCGGTCTTGCTGCGGCTTCGCGCGTTTGACCAAAACGCCGCCTCCCCCTTCGCGTTTCAACGCGCCCGCCCGCGCGATCAGCGCATCCGTGCCCTCGATGGCCTCGACGCCGAGAACAAGCCCCTGTTGCACCACGACCGCCTGCCCGACGTCGCACCGACCGAGCGTTTCGGCAAGTTCGATTCCGCGCGCAATGTCTTTTTCATCGTTCGCGTCGGGAACGGTTTTCGTCAACAGCCCCAAAGGCGTCAAAAGATCGGAAAAAATATCCTGAACGCCGATGATGCGCGCCCCCGTTTCTTCTTCAAGGGCGCGCCCGATGCCTCGCAAAAGCCCGTCGTCGCCGAGCGAATGGATGCCGCTTTTGGTAAGCACCTTAAGCGCAAGCCAGTCCGGCTTCAGCTCCAAAAGCGAGGGACGCCTTACGCGCCCGATCATCACGATTTCGCCCACACCTTCGGCGGCCAAGGTTTTTTTGAACTTCTCGCCGCTTCCCAAGGAAAGCCAAATGTGAGGAACGTCCGATCCCAAATCGGGATCGGCCTGCCCCTCAAGACAGATCAGAAAAAAAGAACGTCCAAGACGCTTGCACGCCGCAATCATCTGGCGAGGTGCTTCGCCGCCGCCTGCAATGATTCCGAGCTTGGCTGCGGCGTTCATGATATTGCCTTTCAGGTCGCGTCGCCGCGCGGCTGGCAGAGCGCCCTGTTCGCGCGATTGCGGATAAAATCGACGACGCTCGTGACAAGCGGGTTTTCGGGATAAAGCTGCGTGACGTCCTCGACGCGTTCGACCATCGTGCCTTCCGAGGCAAAAAGCATGCGATAAGCGCGGCGCAAAGCATGGATTTCCTCGCGGCCAAATCCGCGCCGTTCAAGGCCGACGATGTTCAAGCCCGCCAGATGCGCGCGCTCGCCCTTCACGGTGCCATAAGGGATCACGTCGCTTTCGACGCCCGACATGCCGCCGATCATCGCGTGCGCGCCTATGCGAACAAATTGATGCACGGCGGCAAGACCGCCGATGACGGCATAGTCGCCCACGACGACATGTCCGGCAAGCGTCGCGACGTTCGCGAAAACCACGCCGTTGCCGACTTGGCAATCATGCCCGATATGGACGCTCACCATAAAAAGGCCGCCGTCGCCGATGCGCGTGACCATGCCGCCGCCCTCGGTTCCGGGGCTCATCGTCACATATTCGCGAATCTGATTTTTCTTGCCGATCTCAAGCGTCGATGGCTCGCCTTTATATTTCAGATCCTGCGGTTTTTGTCCCAGCGAAGCGAAGGGATAAACGACCGTCCCCGCGCCGACATGCGTACGCCCATCGACAACGACGTGGGCGACAAGCCGCACGCCTTCGTCCAAAACGACGTGCGGGCCGACAACGCAATAAGGGCCGATCTCGACCCCGTCGGCGATTTCAGCCTTGGGATCGACGATGGCCGTCGCATGAATGTTGGTTGTCATGCGCCGATCGATTCAGCTTCGGATCCGGGAACGAGCATCGCCGTATAAACGGCTTCGGCCGCCAGCGCGCCATCGACGAAAGCCTCGCCGCGGAACTTCCAGACGGCCCCTCGTTGACGTTCCTTTTTGACCTTGAGCTCAAGGCGATCGCCCGGCAAAACGGGCTTGCGGAAACGCGCGTTGTCGATCGTCATGAAATAAACGATGTAGGATTCGACGCCCTCGCCTTTCAGCGAATCGACGACGAGCGTCGCGGCCGTCTGCGCCATGGCCTCGACGATCAAAACGCCCGGCATGATGGGATGGTTCGGAAAATGACCTTGGAAAAAAGGTTCGTTGATCGTGACGTTCTTGATGCCGGTGCAGCTCTCGCCTTTCACGATGTCCTTGACGCTGTCGATCAAGAGCATCGGATAGCGATGCGGGATCCTCTGCATGATTCCGTTGATATCGATTTTCGTATCCGAAGAAGGTTTGTTTTTCTTATCGTCCATGGCCATCTGTCCCCTAAACCTGCCGCGCCCTTCGAAGGCGCGAAAAAAAGCGAACTCTTTTCTAGCGCAAATTCAAAGCCTTCTTCAAGAGCGGGAAGTAAATTATTTTAAGGGCTTGTTACGAAATAAGTAAGTCAAATGGCGAAGGATTTTCAAAACTTTTGTATCGAAAAAAAGACGAGCCAGATGGCTCGCTTATTTCGTAACAAGCCCTAAGCCGTGCGCCTGTTTCTGGGACGTTTCTTCGGTGTTTTTGGCTTTCGGCGCAAGGTCTTTCTCGGGTTTATCGTCTTCGGCGGTCACCTGAACGGGAACGCTCGGCATGCTCTTGTTGAGCCGCAGCAAAACCTCGTCGGTGATATCGAGTTGCTTATCGCTCCATAGCACCTGTTGTTTGACAAGAACGATGTTCGCGCCGCGCTCATGCGCGATGGAGGCGACGATGTTCTGAAGGCCGTCGCGCACGGCGTTCATGGAATCGGTAAAGGCCTGATCGAGCGCCTTGCGCCGCGATTGGACGTGACGTTCGACGACGAGAAACCGCTGGCGGAGCTGCTGTTCGCGGTCGGCATAAACGTCGGCGGCAAGCGTTTCGCGCGACTTCGTCAAATCGTCCTCGGCCTTGCGAAGTTCGTCTTCTTCGCCCGCGATTTCGCCCTGAAACTTCAGGCGCTGGGTTTCAAGCTGCTGTTGAACGCTTTTGGCCGCGAGCGATTCCTGAAGAATGCGCTGAACGTCGATAATCGTCGCGGGAAAAGCGGCGGGCACAGACGGCGCAGGCTGCGCTTTTTTGTCGCCGCCGCCCTCGCCCGCCCAAGCGGGCGAAAGCGCGAAAAACAAAACGCAGAGGAAAAACAAAACGCGTCGAAAAGCTGACCGCTGCCGCATTTTCAAGATCCTCCAGGGCGTGCCGACATATGAACAAGCTTGAGGCGAAAAACGTGTCTTTTCGAAATTTTGAGCGCAGCGTACATCGGGTACGTGAGCATCAAAATTTTGAAAAGGTGCGTTTTGCAGCCCAAGATCGTTCATATGTCGGCACGCCCTAAAATTTGGTTCCAAAGCTGAAGTGAATAAACTCGGTCTTGTCATAGCTTTTCTTGATAACGGGCTCCGCAAAGTCGAGGCGCAGCGGCCCGAAGGGCGATTGCCAGCTCATGCCGACGCCGACGCTCATGCGGGGATCTTCCTCGTTCATGAAAACGTCTCCCGGATCCGCCTTTTCGTCGTTCTGGCCGAGAACGCCCACATCCGAAAAAATGTGGCCCTTAAAGCCCATCTCGTCCGGCAAGGGGGTCGGGGTCGTAAGCTCAAGCGTGCCGCGCGCGAATTGGTTGCCGCCGAGCGCATCGTCGAAGCCGCTCGTCAAATCGCGGGGGCCGATGCCCGCATATTGGAAACCGCGGAACGTATCGCTTCCGAGGAAGAAGCGGTCGCTGATCTTGACGTCCTGTCCGATGCCCCAGATCTGGCCCGCTTCGCCGAGAAGGCTGAGGACGTATTTATCCGCGACTTCATAGTATTGCGTTCCGCCGATTTTCACGCGCACGAATTTATGATCGCCGCCGGCGCCCGCAAAATCGGTATCCAAATGGGTCACGAAGCCGCGCGTGGGATCGATCTTGCTGTCGCGCACGTCATAGGTGAACTCGTTGCCCACCATGGACAAAAGGCTCGTGCCCGCCTGATCGAGAATGAAACGCGAGGCCGGCGTCGGAATGTCGGTGATATCGTCGCCGCGCAAGGTATAGGTCATCAACTGACGCAGTTCTTCGGAAAGCGGATAGCCCATGTGAACGGCGAAGCCGGTGCTCGTGATGTCGTAGGAACTTTCGTCCTGGTTGTCGCGCATGGTGTGGAAGAGATCGAGGCCGGTCGTCAGGTTCCGATCCATGAAATAAGGCTCGGTGATGCTCAAATCGAACTGGCGGCTGACTCCGGACACGGTCGCGCCCAAGCGGACATCCTGGCCTTTGCCGAGGAAGTTGCGTTCACGAATGCTGAAATCGCCCAAAGGCCCGTCCGTCGTCGAAAAGCCCGCGCCAAGCGAGATTTCGCCGGTGGATTTTTCTTTGACATCGACCTTGAGATTCGCGCGGTCGGGCTGCGCCCCGTCGACGGTCGTGATCTTCACGTCCTCGAAATAGCCGAGATCCTTGATCCGTTGTTCGGAACGCTTGATCTTGCTTGTGTTGAAGGGGTCGCCCTCGGCGATCTGAAGTTCGCGCCGGATGACTTTGTCGAGCGTGCGGTCGTTGCCGTTGATGTCAATGCGGCCGATATAAACGCGCTGGCCTTGCTTGATATGATAGGTCAGATCGACCGTCTGGCTGTCCTTGTGGCGATCCACTTCGGGTGTGATGTCGACGAAGGCGTATTGCTTGTCGCCCAAAACGGTCGTCAGTTTGGCGATGTTCTTTTCGACGCGGTCGGCGCTGTACCAATCGCCCTCACGCGTCGTCAATTGCTCGTCCAAACCGGCGGGATCGAGTCCTTTGATGTCGTTGACGATCTTGATCTTGCCGAATTTATAGCGCGGCCCCTCTTCCACCGTATAGGTGATGAAAAAGTCCTCGCGGTCGGGAGTCAATTCAGCCACGGCCGAAACGACGCGGAAATCGACGTAGCCTTCGTTCAGATAGAAGCGCCGCAGCAAGTCGCGGTCGTAATTCAGGCGATCCGGGTCGTAGAAATCCGAGGTCGAGAAAATGCGCCACCACGCGCTTTCGCGCGTATCGACGACGCCGCGAAGCTCGTCTTCGTCGTAATGCTCGTTGCCGATGAACTTGATGCGGCGCACGCCGGTGCGCTTGCCTTCGGTAATCTCGAAAACGACGTCGACGCGATTTTGCTCAAGCCGCACGATCTTCGGCTCGACGACCGCGCCGAAGCGACCCTGGCGGCGATAGAGATCGAGAATGCGCTGAACGTCCTTCTGCACGCGCGGAAGCGTATAGACGAGGCGCGGCTTCAACTGCACTTCCTTGACGAGATCTTCCTTGCTGATCTCGTCGTTGCCTTCGAAGGTCACGCGATTAACGATGGGATTTTCGATGATCTTGACGACCAGCGTCGATCCTTGAAGCTCCATCTTCACGTCGGCGAAAAGGCCGGTCGCGAAAAGTGCCTTCAGCGAGGCGTCGATTTTATCGGGCGAAGCGTGATCGCCTTTCGCCAGCGTCAAATAGGAAAGAACGGTTTCCGGCTCAAGGCGCTGAATGCCTTCGATCCGAATCTCGGAGATAACCGGCCCCTCATCCGACAGGGCCGAATCCAAAGACAGCGAAGGTTCGGCGCGCACGACCATGGGAACGGAACCCATAAGGAGCGCCACCATAAGGCAAGGCAAAAAGACCCACCCGTTGACACGGCGCGAACGGCGCGGCGCGGAACGACCGAGAAGCGGGAAAAAGGCTCGAGACTTTGCCATTCAGGAAAACAGTCCACGGATAAAAGCGACAACGCGAAGATGCACCAAATCATTCCAAGTTGCCAGAAGCATAAGCGATAAAACGACAAGAGCGCCTGCCTTGGCCCCATAATCGAGAGCGCGTTCGCCCAAGGGCTTCCCGCGAATCTTTTCGATCCCGTAAAATAGCAGATGCCCGCCATCAAGCAAGGGAATGGGGAAAAGATTGATAAGCCCCAGATTTACCGAGATAACCACGAGAAACCAAACCAAGGCGGCCGCACCTTCCTTGGCAACGTTCCCCGAAAGTTCGGCAATTCGAAGAGGCCCGCCAAGCTCCTCTGTTCCGCGCACGCCGAGAATCATCTGGCCCACGCCTTCGAGCGTTCCGGACGTGATATTCCAGACTTCAGCGAAAGCCTGCCCCACGCTTTGGATCGGCGAAAGGTGGCGATAATTGATTTCGGCGGAAGTGATCCCAAGTTGGCCGCGTTGATGTTCCGTCCCCAACCGGTCGGTGACATGAACGACTTGCGGCGTCACACGCACGGTTTGCTGTTCGTCGCCGCGCGCGAAGGCGATTGTTACGGGCGTTCCGGCATTCAGCGAGATGATGCGTTTGATTTGCTCGAAGCTCTCGATCTTCGCGCCGTCGATCATAAGAACGCGATCGCCGGGTTTCAGGCCGGCTTCGGCTGCCGCGCTGCCGTCCAGAACGGACTCGGCGACGGGCGCGGTATAAGGCTGGCCGTTAAAAAAGAAAAGGAGCGTAAGGACGACGATTCCGAAAAGATAATTGGAAGCGGGACCTGCGCCCGCGATCGCGATCCGTTTATTGACGGGCTGAAAGAAGAAGGTTTCCTTTTTTTCTTCCTCGGTGAAATTTTTTATTTCCTCGCCCGGCAAAACGCTCGTGGGATCGCTGTCGCCGAACATCTTCACGTAACCGCCGAGCGGTATCCACGAAAGCTTCCAGCGCGTGCCGCGCTTATCGTTCCAGCCGAAAATCTCAGGCCCGAAACCGATCGAAAAACCCTCGATCCTCACGCCGCAGCGCCTGGCCACCCAGAAATGCCCGAATTCGTGAACAAAAACGACGACGCCGAGAACGAAAGCAAACGGAATAAGATAATGCGCCGCGCCCGATCCGAAATGGAGAATGGAATCAAGATTCATAAAAGTCCCTTATCTTTTCGAAGCCAAAATGGCGATTTGATCCGAAGCAAACCGCCGCGCTTCGGCATCGGCCTTGCAGAGAACTTCGAGATCCGTCAAAGCGACGACGGGCCCGTGGTGAAGCGTCTCTTCGATCACGCGCTCGATGTCGAGAAAACCGATCTTTCCGTCGAGAAAAGCCTGCACGGCGACCTCGTTCGCGGCGTTCATAAGCGCGGGCGCGGTGCCGCCCAGCTTCATCGCCTCGCGACCCAAACGGAGAGCCGGAAATTTCACGGGATCGGGCGCTTCGAAGGTAAGCTGCCCCAGTTTCACGAAATCCAGTTGCGCCGCTGGTGTTTCCATCCGCTTCGGCCAGGCGAGCGTCGTGCTGATGGGCGTGCGCATATCGGGCGTGCCGAGCTGCGCCAAAACCGATCCGTCCACGTAATCGACCATGCTGTGAATGACGGATTGCGGATGCACGAGAACATCGATCTTCTCGCTCGGCATGCGGAAAAGGAACGCGGCCTCGATGACCTCGAGCGTCTTGTTCATCAATGTCGCGCTGTCGATCGAGATTTTCGCGCCCATCGTCCAAACGGGATGCTTGACGGCATCGGCCGCCGTCATCGACGCCATCTCCTCGCGCGTCTTCGTGCGGAACGGCCCGCCGGAAGCCGTGATAATCAAGCGCCGGATCTTTTCCGGATGTTCCTCGTCGAAAACCTGCCAGATCGCGTTATGCTCGCTGTCCACGGGCAAAAGCGGCGCACCGGATTTTGCGACAATGTCCATCATCAGGGGTCCCGCGCAAACGAGCGTCTCCTTGTTCGCAAACGCAAGCATCTTGCCCTTGCGCGCGGCGGCCAAAGTGCCGGGCAGACCCGCAGCGCCGACGATCGCGGACATCACCCAGTCACAATCGCCCTCGGCGGCTTCGACGACGGCGTCCGCGCCGGCGGCGACTTTCACTTTCGTCCCGGCAAGGGCGTCCTTCACTTCCTGATATTTGCTCTCATCCGCGATGACGACACGCTCCGGCTTCAAAGCCACGGCCTGTTCGACAAGCAGCTTCACATTCCGCCGCGCCGTCAGGGCGACGACTTCATAATCGTTCGGCGCGCGGCGAATAAGATCGATGGTCTGCGTGCCCACGGAACCGGTCGAACCGAGGATCGTCACGCGTCGCGGATGCGCGAACGCCGGTTCTTTTTTTTCAGCTTGCGAAGCGTTTTGAAGCATGTTTCAAACTCCCAACCTTATTGGTCATCCCCGCGAAAGCGGGGATCCCGTTTGGTTTCTTCAAGTCCTAAAGCCCTAAAGCCGCATTGCCACAAAGAATCCGAACCGCCTCAAGCAAAAAGGCCGCGGCAAGCAACCCGTCGATCCGATCCAGAATGCCGCCATGCCCGGGGATCAAAGACCCGCTGTCTTTGACGTCGGCGCGGCGTTTCAGGTGGGATTCGAGAAGATCGCCCGCCTGCGCGACGAGCGCGAGAGGAACGGCCCACAAGGAAGCCCACAAAGGATGGCCCCACCCGAATCCGGAAGCGCCAGCATAGCCAAGAAGCGCCGCGAAAGCCATCCCGCCGATAAGACCGGCCCAAGTCTTCTTGGGACTAAGGCGCGGGGCCAATTTCGGCCCGCCGATAAGCCTTCCGGCGAAATAAGCGCCGGTATCCGTCCCCCAAACGGCGAGACACAAATAAAGCGCGAGCCCAAACCCAACGTCTGGCGCATGCCGCATCATCAAAAGAGCCATGCCGCTGCCGCCGAGATAGGCAAGCCCGCCCGCGATCCAAAGCCCCAAGGGCCTTCCCGTCGAAAGGCTTACAAGCTCGGAAAAAATCATGGCGACGCCGGCCAACCCAAGCCAGGCCGTTTCCTGATCGATAAGAACGCCCATCCCCAAAACGAAGGCAAGCATCGCTTCGGCGAGAAGCAAAATGAACCAACGCGCCTTGGGCGCTACGAGCCGTATCCATTCGAAAAGGCCGATCCCCCAAATCCCAAGAACCGCCAGATCGAAAAAAACCCCGCCCTTGTAAAGCGCAAAAAGAACGACCGGCAAAAGAACGATGGCCGAAGCAAGGCGCAACATAAGATTCTTTTCATTCGAAGGCGTTATGGGATTCTCCTCAGATTTGACTTCGACTTCTTCCATGCCCTGTGCCTCACTCGTGAATCAATCCCAATAAAAACAAATCGTAGAGTCCCCCTCCCCTTGCGGCCCGCCCGCGTAGGCGGGCATGGCAGAGAGGGGTTAGGGGATGGGTGCAATAATGCAACCGTTGATCTCTACCCTTCCCCGACCTGTTCCCCCGTCGCGCCATAGCGGCGCTCGCGGCGATGATATTCCTCAATGGCGGCCGCCAAATGCTCACCGCCAAAATCGGGCCAAAGCACATCCATAAAAACATATTCGGCATAGGCGGATTGCCAAAGAAGGAAATTCGAAATCCGCTTCTCGCCGCTCGTGCGAATGACAAGATCGGGATCGGGCATGCCGCGCGTCATAAGAAAAGATTCGAAACAGGCTTCATCGACCGCTTCGGCCTTCAACGCGCCCAATTCAACTTTTTCAGCCAAACTTTTCGCCGCCGCGAGAATCTCCTGCCGCCCGCCATAACTCAGCGCCAATGTGAGCGTCAAAACCTGATTTCCCGCCGTCTTAGCCTCGGCCTCCTCAATCTGCGCGACAATATCCTTCGGAAGTTTGTCGCGCTCGCCGATAACCTTGATGCGCACGCCTTCCTTGGCCAGCGTGTTCAGCTCGCTTTTCAAATAGAACCGCAAAAGCCCCATAAGCTCGAGAACTTCGGAAGCGGGCCTGCGCCAATTTTCGGAAGAAAAACTGTAAAGCGTCAAATGACTGACGGGAAGTTCCTTCGCGGCCTTCAAGGTGCGCCGCACGGCCTCGATTCCGGCCTTGTGCCCCGCCGTCCGCATCCACCCGCGTTCGCGCGCCCAACGCCCGTTGCCGTCCATGATAATGGCGACATGAAGTTTGTTTTGAGGTTCGCCCTCGCCATTCACGGCTTTTTCACCTTATTGGCTTCATCGACAAGAACAACGACGGGTTCGCGCTTCTCGTCCTCATGAAGCCAGCAGAAAGCGGCGATAATGATAATGTCGCCGGTCAGCGCAAGCCGAGCGGCGGCGCCGTTCAGGCCGATTTCGCCGGAACCTGCGGGCGCTTCGATGACATAAGTCTCAAGCCGAGCGCCGTTCGTGACGTTCCAGATGCAAACGGCCTCGAACGGCTTCAGCCCCGCCGCCTCAATCAAATCGCGGTCGATTGAGATGCTTCCCTCGTAATCGACATCGACTTTCGTGACGCGCACGCGATGAATCTTGGCCTTAAGTTGTTTGATGAACATTTTCGACTCCTACTTATCCTCTCCCCTTGCGGGAGAGGATAGACCGAGTTGCTTCGCGGAGCGAAGCCTTACGAGGTCTTGGTGAGGGGTAAAACAGCCCCCCGCCGACCTAAACCGTCGTGATTTCTTTTTCCTTCGCGGCCAACATCTCGTCGATCTTCTTGATGTATTGGTCGGTGAGTTGCTGAACCTTATCGCTCTGCGTCTTGTGCTCGTCTTCCGAGATGTCGCCGTCCTTTTCCTGTTTCTTCAGACTGTCCATTCCGTCGCGGCGCACATTGCGCACGGCGACGCGGCCCTGCTCGGCATATTTTCCAGCGACTTTGACCAATTCCTGCCGCCGTTCCTGGCTTAGTTCTGGAACGGGAACGCGGATCAAGGCACCGTCCGCCTGCGGATTGAGGCCGAGGCCGGCGTCGCGAATGGCCTTTTCGACGGCTTTGGCCATACCTTTGTCCCACACCTGCACGGAAAGAAGACGCGGCTCCGGAACGTTGACGGAAGCCACCTGATTAAGCGGCATCATGCTGCCGTAAGCGTCGACCTGAACGGTGTCGAGCAAAGCCGTCGAAGCGCGGCCCGTGCGAAGACCGCCGAATTCCTTGCGAACGGACTCGACGGCCCCTTCCATGCGTTGTTTGATTTGATCGGGATTCATCGGATGCCTCTTAATCCTGGTTATCGGTGATGATGGTGAAAAGCCCCTTGCCCTGAACGACTTTGGCAAAGGCCCCGTGCTCGAAAATCGAGAAGACGAGAATGGGAATCTGGCTCTGCCGCGCCAACGAGATGGCCGAAGTGTCCATGACCTGAAGATCCTTCGACAAAACGTCAAGATAGCTCAGGCGGTCGTAACGCGTCGCGTTTTTGACCTTGGTGGGATCGGCGCTGTAAACGCCGTCCACCTTCGTCGCCTTCAAAAGCGCGTCGCATTGCATTTCCGAGGCGCGCAGCGCGGCGGCGGAATCGGTCGTGAAGAACGGATTGCCGGTGCCTGCGGCGAAAAGAACGACGCGTCCCTTTTCCATGTGGCGCATGGCGCGGCGGCGGATATAAGGCTCGCAAACGGAAGCCATCGGAATGGCGGAAAGCACGCGCGTCTGCACGTCGTGTTTTTCAAGGGCGTTCTGCATCGCAAGCGCGTTGATGACGGTGGCGAGCATGCCCATATAGTCGGCGGCGGCGCGATCCATGCCGCGCGCGGCGCCCGAGACTCCACGAAAGATGTTCCCGCCGCCGATCACAACGCACACCTCGACGCCCTCGGCGACGACGGATTTGATCTCCTCGGCCACGCGATCGACGATCTCGGGCTCAAGCCCATAGTCGCGCGCGCCCATCAAAGCCTCGCCCGAAAGCTTCAGAAGTACGCGTTTGTATTTCGGCGTTGGTTTCGTGCTTTTTGTCATCGTCGTCACCATTTTTTCGTCATGCCCGCGAAGGCGGGCATCCAGTGGCCACGCGTCTGCGCGGCGCATGACTCGAGAGCCTTCATTAACACGGCTCCACGAGTCATTCAAATCGAACAACCAAAAGAAAAAAGGCGGCTATCCGAGGATACCCGCCTTTTTCAATTTAGCCCGCCATCTTGGCGACTTCGGCGGCGAAATCGTCCGCCGTTTTTTCGATCCCCTCGCCCAACTGATAACGAACGAAACCGGCCAGTTTGACGGGAGAGCCCATCTCCTTGTCGGCGTTTTCGATCACCTTCGCAACGCGCGTCTCGCCATCGACGACGAAAACCTGCTCCAAAAGAACGACTTCTTCATAGTATTTGCGCAAGCGGCCTTCGACCATCTTTTCAATGATGGCCTCGGGCTTGCCCGACGCGCGCGCCTGATCGGCGAGAACGTTGCGCTCGCGCTCAAGAGCTTTCGTATCGACGTCGGCGATGGACAAAGCCTCCGGCTTCGCGGCGGCGATATGCATGGCCAACTGCTTGCCAAGCGCCAGAAGCTTGGACGCGTCAGCGGCGGATTCCAGCGCCACGAGAACGCCGATCTTGCCGAGCGTCGGCGAAAGCGCGTTGTGGACGTAAGAAGCGACGCACCCTTGCGAAACGCTCAACTGCGCCGCGCGGCGCAGCGACATGTTTTCGCCGACGGTGGCGATCAAATTGGTCAGCTCGTCCATAACCGAGCGGCTCGCGCCCGGATAGGCCTGCGTTTTAAGCCCTTCGATATCCGCACCGCTTGCCAAAGCGACTTCGGCGACCTTGGACGCAAAAGCCTGAAACGCGTCGTTGCGCGCGACGAAATCCGTCTCGGCGTTCACTTCGACCATGGCGGCCTTCGTTCCAGAGGAAGCGATGGCGACCAAACCTTCGGCGGCGACGCGGCCCGACTTTTTCGCGGCGGCGGAAAGGCCCTTTTTACGAAGCCAATCGATGGCGGCTTCCATATCGCCAGCGGTCTCATTAAGCGCCTTTTTGCAATCCATCATGCCCGCGCCGGTTTTTTCGCGCAGATCTTTCACAAGGGCGGCAGTAATCTCAGCCATTTTGTTTCTCCTCTGTTTTGATCGGAACCAGGGACCAGGGAACTGTTTCTTTCTTCCCTAATCCCCAGTCCCCGGTCCCTATTCCCTTATTCTTTCGCTTCAACCGCGACAGGCTCGGCCTTTGCGCCGAGATCCTCGCCGCTCGCGATGGCTTCGGCCTGAATGCCGTCAAGAACGGCCTGCGCGGCAAAGTCGCAATACAGGTCGATGGCGCGCGAAGCGTCGTCGTTGCCGGGAATGGCGAAGGTGATGGGGTTCGGATCCGAATTGCTGTCGGTGATCGCGACGACGGGAAGGCCGAGCTTCACGGCTTCCTGAATGGCGAGACCTTCCTTCAGCGTGTCGATGACGAAAAGGATGTCCGGCAAACCGCCCATATCCTTGATGCCGCCCAAAGCGCGTTCAAGCTTGTCGCGTTCGCGCGTCATTTGAAGCGTTTCTTTTTTGGTGAATTTCCGGGATTCGGATTCCAGCTTCTCGGTAATCTCGCGCAAACGCTTGATCGACTGGGAAACGGTCTTCCAGTTGGTCAGCATGCCGCCGAGCCAACGATGATTCACGTAATACTGGCCGCAACGCTTGGCGGCTTCGGCGATCTTGTCCTGCGCCTGACGCTTGGTGCCGACGAAAAGAACGCGCCCACCCGAAGCGGCGGTATCGCGAAGCTGCTGCAACGCGCGCTGCATCATGGGAACGGTCTGTTCCAAATCGATGATGTGAATGTTGTTGCGAACCCCGAACAGATAGGGCTGCATTTTGGGATTCCAACGGCGGGTGTTGTGTCCGAAATGGACGCCTGCTTCGAAAAGTTCGCGCAGCGTCACGACTGGCATAGCCATGCTTTTAGTTCCTTTCTCCGGTTAATCCACCGCATGGGAAAGAGCCGCCAAAGCGAGGAAGGAAGAAAGCGTCATTCCCGACAAGGAAGATCTTGCGAAGCAAGATCGACCGCAGATCGGGAATCCAGCTGACATGCGCGCGCAAAGCGCGCCTTCCCAACTTCAACCAGCACCGGATGCAAGAAATGGGGATGTCTCCCCCAAAACCGCGCCCATGCGTGCGTTTTACCTATTAAATATGCCCCGAGCCCTCATGGCTCGGAACGAAGGGTTCTATAGGGAAATACCAGCCCCAACGCAAGGATTTTATAGGAAAAAAGCGTCTTATAAGGTCGTTTCTTTTTGCAACACATAATGCATCCTTTTGTATTCGCTGGAAGAATGCCTATTTACACTTGGCTCCTTACCTTTCTTTAAGGATCTTTGCGTAACCCTTAACAACGCGTTCCGCCCTGCTTCTGAACGCCCTTTTCCCCTTCCGGCAAAGAGGCCCCCGCCCATGTCTCCCGACCTTGCTTTAAGCCCCATCGCCATGAGCCGCATGCAATTCGCGGCGAACATTACCTTCCATATCCTGTTTCCGTCGATCACGATCGCGCTGGGCTGGATTTTGCTTTTCTTCAAGACGCGCTTCAATCAAACGCAAAACCGCAAATGGATGGACGCCTACTTCTTCTGGACGAAGATTTTCGCGCTTTGCTTCGCGATCGGCATCGTAAGCGGCGTGACGATGTCGTTCCAGTTCGGCACGAATTGGCCCGGCTTTATGAATACGGTCGGCAATATCGCAGGCCCCCTTCTCGGCTATGAAGTTCTGACCGCCTTTTTCCTTGAGGCCACTTTCCTCGGCATCATGCTTTTCGGTTTCCGCCGCGTCTCGCCCTTCGTCCATACGCTCGCCACCTTTATCGTGGCCACGGGCACGACGCTCTCTGCCTTCTGGATTCTGGCGCTCGACAGCTGGATGCAAACGCCCGCAGGGTTTGAGATGGTGGGCGGCCACGCGATGGCGACGGATTGGATGCAAATTATCTTTAATCCCTCCATGCCCTATCGCATCGTCCATATGCTCCTCGCATCGGGCCTCACGGCCTCATTCCTCGTGGCCGGCATTTCGTCCTATCGCTGGCTGAAGGGCGAGCAAACGCCAGCCGTTCTCGCGATGATCAAAACCGGCATCTATCTCGCGGCGCTTTTGATTCCCCTCCAAGCCTTCATGGGCGATCAGCACGGGCTCAACACGCTTCGCTATCAGCCGCAAAAAGTCGCGGCGATGGAAGGGCTTTGGAAAACGGAAAAAGAAGTCCCGCTCGTCCTTTTCGGCATGCCGAACGAAAAAGAAAAAGCGAATGATTTTGCGATTGAAGTGCCGAAGCTTGGAAGTTTGATCCTCACGCACAATCCCGAAGGCGAGGTCAAAGGGCTTGAAGAATTCCCCCAGCATCCGCCCGTCGCCCCGCTTTTCTGGAGCTTCCGCATTATGGTCGGCATAGGGGGATTGATGATGCTCGTCGCATGGGGCGGATCCTTTATCGTCCGTAAAAAGCAAACCGTCCCCGCATGGCTAGCCCGCACTTTTATCGCCATGAGTTTCGCAGGCTGGATCGGAACGATCGCGGGCTGGTACGTCACGGAAATAGGCCGCCAGCCATGGCTCGTCCAAGGCGTCCTTCTGACCTCGGATGCAGTCACGAAAACGCCCGCGCCGATGATCGGCGTGTCGCTCACGATCTATCTCGCGCTTTACGTCTTCTTGCTCGCGGCCTTCATGAGCACCCTCTTCTACATGGCCCGCAAGGACATCAAACCGCTTTCCGTCCCGCTTCCTCAAGCCGACCGCCGAACCTGAACAACCGCGTCATTCCCGCGAAAGCGGGAATCCAGTGACCGCGCGTCCGCGCGGCGTATAAGTCAAGTGCACACGAAAAAATTCTTGGAAGAAAACGAGGCCCTCCATGCAAAACATCATCGACAACGGCCAATGGCTTCCGCTTACTTTCGCGTTTCTGATGGGACTCGCGATGCTGATCTACGCGGTGCTCGACGGCTACGATCTCGGCGTCGGCATTCTGACCCGTGGCGCTTCGGATTCCGAAAAAGACCGCATGATCGCCTCCATCGGCCCGTTTTGGGATGCGAACGAAACATGGCTTGTGCTTGGGATCGGCATCTTGCTGATCGCCTTTCCGGCCGCGAACGGCATCATCCTCGGCAATCTGTACCTTCCTGTCGCGTTCATGCTCGCGGGGCTTATCTTGCGCGGCGTCGCGTTCGATTTTCGCGCCAAAGCGAAACAGGAAAAGAAGCAACTTTGGAACAACCTCTTTTTCGGCGGATCCGTCCTTACGACTTTTTCGCAAGGATTCATGCTTGGCGCCTACATCCTTGGATTCCAAAACGGCCTGTTGCCGCTGCTTTTCGCGACCCTTGTAGGCGTTTGCATGCTGGCGGGGTTCAGCCTTATCGGCGCGTCATGGCTCATCATGAAAACGGAAGGCGATTTACAAAAGAAAGCGGTTTCCTGGGCCTATCGCAGCCTTCTCGGCACGGGCATCGGCGTCATCGCGGTCTCGATCGTCACGCCGCTCGTCAGCGAACGCATTTTCTTCAAATGGTTCGCCATACCGGCCGTGTTTTACATGGCCCCGATTCCTGTGCTTGCGGCGGGATTGTTCATCTGGCTTGAAAAGCTTCTGCGCACTTTGCCGAAAGAAAACGACAAACTTTGCTGGGGGCCCTTTGCCGCGACGATCGGGATTTTCCTTCTCTGTTTCCTCGGCCTCGGATTCAGCTTCTATCCCTATATCGTCCCCGACCAGTTAAAGATCGTGGACGCCGCGAGCGCGCCTGAATCGCTCAAAATCATCCTCGTCGGAGCCCTCGCCGTCCTCCCCATCCTCATCGGCTACACCGCCTATGCCTACAAAGTCTTCTGGGGCAAAGCGGAAGAACTGAGCTACGACTAACCGGCTCGATAATCTGGCGATGCCTTACGTCGTATCTTGTTCCGTAAATTACGTCCTGTAATATCAGGATTGATCGATGCCTTGACGCGGGTACAGATAATTGGGAAAGCCCTTTTCCATTGTCGTGAAATGGCCAATCCGACGGGAACTTTCGCGCCATTGCGATCAATGTGTAAAAATAAAGATTCCGGCGCTCTCGTATTCAATTGATCCTGAAGCAGGGGCATCGCATCGATAAGTTTTTGCTTCTGTCGCTCCATCCACTTGGAAAGGTTCTGTATATTGCCGACAGGAAGCTCGGCGACTTTGATTTGCTTCAAAGCCGGATATTGCGTCAGCAAATTCTTTCGGATCCCCCCTTGATCCAGCGGCTCGCCCAAATCGACATTAAGCCCAGCCATATGGATAGCCAGCGCTTTGACTTCGTTATGAGTCTCTGTCCGAGTTGGATCGTGAAGAGCATGGGCTCCCGTGTAAAGCGACAAGATCGCGTCAAGCGTGAACGGCGTATCCTTAAGGCCACTCGCAGAAGAGGAAAACCGTTTTCCGTGCTCCTCAGTAAGCTTATTTCGTTCCAAAGCATCTATGGCCGTGGAAACAAGAAACCCCGTCCCTCCAACGACGGCGGAACTGAGATCTTTTAACATTCCGTAATAACCGCGTCTGGGCACAACAATTTCCTAAAAATATAGTGTCTCATTCAAGATGAATGATTGTATCTAAATAATCTTGAGGAATGTTTAAAATGACTTAAAAGACGTTTTTTTTCTAATAACAAGAAGGCAATAGCGTCCCTTGCGGGCTGTCTCAACACTCCTGCACTTCCAACCCATTCCCAATCTGCCGCAGCGTCCGCTTCAATTCCTCCGAAAGTTGCCACGCGCCGGAAAGCTCCACTTCCGCCACATCGTCGTCCAACTCAAGCGCCAGCGTCACCTTCCCGCGTCCCGCCGGAGCCGCCGCCAGCGCCCCCGAATCCCTCAAAATCATCCTCGTCGGAGCCCTCGCCGTCCTCCCCATCCTCATCGGCTACACCGCCTATGCCTACAAAGTCTTCTGGGGCAAAGCGGAGGATTTGAACTATGACTAACTTTCTTCACCTCTCCCCCTGCGGGAGAGGATAGAAAACCTTGGTTTGCGTAGCAAACCTGTAGGTTTTCTTGGTGAGGGGTATAAATCAATTCAGTAGCACTGCCCGTTTTGCACAGACACGCGGACAAGCGCTCTTTATTCCTTGAGAGCCAGATAGGGGTAGGCAGTGATTGTGCCTGCATCACAAGTAGGTCGATGGCAATCATTCCCACCGAGGCGATGAACCTCCATAGTCTTAAGGCGGTCAAAATCTCTCGCCAACATGCTGAGAGAAAGAGGTTTTAACCGCTTCAACTTCTTCCCTGACACAATCCCTTTTTTCTCTTCTTGGTCTTTTTCCATATTGACCTCATCTAATAATGCCGGGCCAAAAAAACATACGATGCACCGAACCATCCGTCAACAGACCCGCATTTTTCGTCGTGCCCCTAACACTCCTGCACTTCCAACCCATTCCCAATCTGCCGCAACGTCCGCTTCAATTCCTCCGAAAGCTGCCACGCGCCGGAAAGCTCCACCTCGGCAACATCGTCGTCCAACTCGAGCGCCAACGTCACCTTCCCGCGCCCTGCGGGAGCCGCCGCCAACTGCGCTTGCACCTCCGGCACAAGATCGGCGTCGAAAAGCCGCACGCGAATGCCCTTGATATTGCGCGCCGCGACGTCCGCGATTTTATCGAAGCCCCGCGCGATAAAACGCAAATCCGCGCCGGAACCTTGCGCGTCCACCTCCATCAAAAGCGCCTCGCCAGGCTCCAGAATATCGCGCTTCGCCGCAAGAAGTTCGGAAAACACGGTAACTTCGAAAGCGCCCGTCGTGTCCGAAGCCGAAAGGAAAGCGAACCTGTTCCCTGATTTCGCCGTGCGCTCCTGTCGCGCCAAAACAATCCCCGCAAGCTTGAAGCGGCTGGGGCCAGAGACGCGCTGACGCGCCGCAATCTGGTTGAAAGAAACCACGCCGAGCCGATCCAGAAGCGCGCGATAATTATCGAGCGGATGCGCGGAGAGATAAAAGCCGAGCGCCGAAAACTCATGCTGCAAACGCGTGAGTTCGTCCCACGCCTTGACCTTCGGCAAAGCGGGCCGCGACGACGCGGAAGCGCCGCCGAAAATGTTCATCTGACCGCTCGCGCGTTCGTCCGAAACAGCGTTGCCGTGCTTCAACAAAAGGTCGATGGAGGCCAAAAGTTGCGCGCGGTTTTTGTTGAGTGCGTCGAACGCGCCGCCGCTGATAAGCCCTTCAAGTTGCTTCCTGTTGACGATATGCATATCGACGCGCTCGGCAAAATCGAAAGGATCCTTGAACTTGCCGCCCGCATCGCGCGCCGCGACAAGCGATTGCATCGCCACGTCGCCCACGCCCTTCAGCGCGGCAAGCGCATAGCGAATGGCGGGCTTTCCGTTCTTCTGCCTTTCGGGCAGAAAAATCGCGCCCGAATGATTGACGTCCGGCGGCAAAAGCGCGATCCCGTGCCGCACCAGCTCCTGCCGGAAAACATTGAGCTTATCCGTGTCGCCCATTTCGAAATTCATGGCGGCCGCGAAAAACGCGACGGGATAATTGGCCTTCAGCCACGCCGTGCGATAGGCGATCACCGCGTACGCGGCGGCATGCGATTTGTTGAAACCGTAACCCGCGAATTTGTCGATCTGATCGAAAATACGGCTTGCTTGCGCGGCGTCGATTCCCTTTTCGCCCGCACCCGCGATGAAGTTGGCGCGCTGCGCGGCCATTTCCTCCGGCTTTTTCTTCCCCATCGCGCGGCGCAAAAGATCGGCGCTGCCAAGACTGTAACCGGCGAGTATCTGCGCGGCCTGCATGACCTGTTCCTGATAGATCATGATGCCGAACGTGTCTTTCAGGATCGGCTCAAGCAGCGGATGGAGGCAATCGACCTCCTCCTCGCCGTTTTTGCACGCGATGTATTTCGGGATATTGTCCATCGGCCCGGGCCGATAAAGGGCCACAAGCGCGATGATATCCTCGAACCTGTTGGGCTTCATGCGGCGGAGGACGTCGCGCATGCCCGAACTTTCAAGCTGGAACACGCCGGTGGTGTCGCCCTTGGCCATCAATCTATAGGCTTTTTCGTCGTCGAGCGGCAAAAGCGCGAGATCGATCTTTTTGCCATCCGCCTCCACGAAATCCACGGCCTGTTGCAAAACGTCGAGAGTCTTGAGGCCCAGAAAGTCGAATTTCACAAGCCCCGCAAGCTCGACGACTTTCATGTTGAACTGCGTGGCGGGAAGCGCGGCGCTCGGGTCGCGATAAAGCGGCACAAGCTCGACGAGCGGCCTGTTGCCGATCACGACGCCCGCCGCGTGCGTCGAAGCGTTGCGGTAAAGCCCTTCAAGCTTCAACGCGATATCCATCATCTGCCCGACGGTCGCGTCCGTCTCGCGGAATTGCTGAAGCTGCGGCTCCATATCCAGCGCTTCCTGAAGGCTGATGGGATTGGCGGGATTGGTGGGAACGAGCTTGCAGATTTTATCGACATAGCCGTAGGGCATGGCCAAAACGCGCCCAACGTCGCGCAAGACCGCGCGCGCCTGAAGTTTGCCGAAGGTGATGATTTGCGCCACGCGGTCCGCGCCGTATTTCTGCTGGACGTAGCGGATCACTTCGTCGCGCCGTCCCTGGCAAAAATCGACGTCGAAGTCGGGCATGGATACGCGTTCGGGATTCAAAAAACGCTCGAACAGAAGCCCGAAGCGCAAGGGATCGAGGTCGGTGATAAGAAGCGACCACGCGACGACCGAACCCGCGCCGGAACCGCGCCCTGGACCCACGGGAATCTTCTGGCTCTTCGCCCATTTGATGAAGTCGGAGACGATGAGAAAATAGCCTGGAAATCCCATCTTCGTGATGATGTCGAGCTCGTAATTCAAGCGCTCCAGATAAGGCGCGCTCTCCTGAACGCCCGCCGCGTCGAGCCGCGCGGCAAGACCGATTTCCGCCTGCGTGCGCAATTCGGCGGCTTCGTCGCGTCCCGCGCCCGTCGAAAAAGTCGGAAGAATGGGCTTGCGCACCGGCGGCATATAGGCGCAACGCCTGGCGATAATAAGCGTGTTGTCGCAGGCTTCGGGAAGATCCGCGAAAAGCGCGCGCATTTCGGCGGCGGATTTAAAATAATGATCGGGGGTAAGATGCCGCCGCTCGGTCGCCGCGATGACCGTTTTATCGGAAATGCAAAGAAGCGCGTCATGCGCCGCATATTGGTCAGGCTCGCCGAAATAAACGTCGTTCGTCGCGACGAGCGGAAGATTCTTGGCATAGGCAAGGTCGATAAGGTCGGCTTCGATTCCGCGCTCGCGATCGCCCACCCTTCCGCCGTGATGGCGCGCAATCTCGATGTAAAAGCGCCCCTCGTAAAGGGCGGCAAGCTCTGCAAGCGCGACGTTCGCCGCATCCTTTTGACCGTCCGCCAAAAGCCTTCCCAAGGTTCCGTCGGCGCCGCCCGAAAGCGCGATAAGGCCCGCCGTATAGCGCGCGACTTCTTCTCGCGTCACATGAAGATCCATGCGATCGGTCGCAAGATAGGCCGCCGTCACAAGAGCGCAGAGATTTTTGTATCCCTCCTCGTTCTGCACGAGAAGAACGAGTTGATCCAGAACGGGCCGTTGCCCGATGGGGGCGCCGTCCCAACAAACCGTAACCTGACAGCCGATGATCGGCTGAATGCCCGCGCTCGGCGCGGCCATCGCGAATTCCTGCGCGCCAAAAAGATTGTTTTTGTCGGTGAGAGCAACGGCGGGCATGTTCTGCTCGACGCAAAGCTTGATAAGGTCTTTGCGCGGCGGCTTCTTGCCGTCCTTGCCTTTGGCTTCGACGACGCGGATGGCGCCTTCGGCCAGCGAATAGGCGCTATGAACGCGCAGATGAACGAAATCGGCGACCGTCATGCGCGAAGCTCCCGCGTTAACGCAGGCAATTCGGCCATTTTGTCGAACATCCTGTCGGGCGCCAGCGCCGCGACCCGTTCGCGCCAGACAGGCGTCACATGGCTCCCGCCCATAAAGGCGAAAACAGCCATGCCGGCGGCCTTAGCGGCCCGAACGCCGTGGGGACTATCCTCGATCACAAGACACCGCTCAGGCAAAACTCCCATCTTCTCGGCGGCGAAAAGAAAAAGATCCGGCGCAGGTTTGCCGCGTTCGACCTGTTCCGATGAAAAAATCCGGTCGTCGGAAAAGAAATCCCGCAACCCCGTCAGATCGAGGGCTAATACGATATGATTTGTCCGGCTTCCCGAAGCGACGCATGAGGCGCAAGCCATCGACCTCATCGCCTCCGCAACGCCTGAAATCGGCTTCAATTCCTTTTCGAATCTTTCCAATGTCCGTTTGTGCGCTTCTTCGCGCGGCAAAGAAGCGACAAAAGCGGCACCTCTCTCGCGTTCGATTTCCGCCGCGTTCTCACGCCACACGCGTCCGGCAAACCGTTCGACGAATTGCTCGGTCGTGATGGGATAGCCCGCTTGCGTAAAAAGCCCGGCGCTTACGGCACACGCCAGCATCTCGCTATCGATCAGGCACCCATCCAGATCCCAAAGGACGAGATCGAAAGCTTTTCCGTCCTTATTCATTTAAGGCCTTCTGGAAATCCGCCGCCGCCCGCTCCGTCAACGGATCGCTCAAAAGAGCGCGGGCGACAGATGGCGCCAAGGTGCAGCAATGCGCCCCATTCCGGGCCAGCTTGACGACATCGTCGAGGCTCCGCACGCTCGCCGCCAGAATGCGGGTTTGACTTTTCCCTTTTTCCAGAATCGCCGCCATAGCAGCTACGGCCTCATGGCCATCGCGCCCCGCATCGTTCATGCGGCCCAGATAAGGCGCGACATACGCCGCCCCCGCGGCATCCGCCAAAAGCGCCTGAACGGGCGCATAGACGGCGGTGAGGCATGTTTTGATCCCCTCGCCGGACAATCTGGCCGCAGCCTCGACGCCTTCGCGCGTGGCGGGCAGTTTGACGACGATCTTCTCGCCGATTTCCGCAAGCTTCCGTCCCCGTGCGTAAAGCAATTCGGCTTCTTCGCCCGAGGACTGAAAAAAGACTTCCTTCGCCCCGAAACCTATGGCTTTGTCAGCAAATTCCTGCAACCCATGAAAGCGAATCCCCGCTTTTTCGAGAATAAGCGGATTCGTGGTCACGCCGTAAAAAGCCCCCGTCTTAAGCAAAGATCGAAGCGCTTCGAGGTCGGCGGAATCCACATAAAGGCGCATAACGCGTTTTCGCCCCCTCAGAACGGAATTTCGTCGTCGATGTCCATGCCTTTGCCGCCGCCGATGGAAGACGAACCGCCGCCGTTGTCGGAAGATCCGAAGGACGAAGAATCTCCGCCGCCCGAAGCGCCGTCGCGGTTGCTGTCGATAAGCACAAGCTCGCCGCGATAGGGGCGCAGCACGACTTCGGTCGAGTATTTTTCTGCGCCGGATTGGTCTTGCCATTTGCGCGTTTCAAGCTGGCCTTCAAGATAAACCTTACGGCCTTTCTTCAGGTAACGCTCGGCCACGCCGACGAGATTTTCGTTGAAAATGACGACGCGATGCCACTCGGTTTTTTCTTTCCGTTCGCCGGTCGTCTTGTCCTTCCAGTTTTCCGATGTCGCAACGGTCAGGTTGCAAACGCGCCCGCCATTCTGGAACGTCCGAATTTCCGGATCCTTGCCCAGATTGCCGATAAGGGTGACTTTATTAACGCTGCCTGCCATGGGATGACCTTTCGAAAGAAAATGCGGGATCGGGACGGTGATACCAACTCCCCTGCCTCTGCGCCAGCGGCCAGAACGACTCATCCACAGGACTCTGACTCAAACAAAAGAACAAAACAAGTACAAAAAGAGGTGGATTTTTCGCGTGCAAAGTCCCATATATCCCCCATGAGCGAAAAACACATAAGCCTCCGCGGCGCGCGAGAGCATAATCTCAAGAATATCAACATCGATATTCCGCGCGACAAGCTTGTCGTCATCACAGGGCTTAGCGGCTCCGGCAAATCCTCTCTGGCCTTCGATACGATCTATGCCGAGGGGCAGAGGCGCTATGTCGAAAGCCTTTCCTCCTATGCGCGTCAGTTTCTCGAATTGATGCAGAAGCCGGATGTCGATTCGATCTCGGGCCTTTCGCCCGCCATTTCGATCGAGCAAAAAACGACATCGAAAAACCCGCGTTCGACCGTCGGCACGGTGACCGAGATTTACGATTATCTCCGCCTCCTCTTCGCGCGCATCGGCATCCCCTATTCGCCCGCGACGGGCCTTCCCATCGAAAGCCAAACGATTTCGCAAATGGTTGATCGCATCAAGGCGATGAAGGAAGGAACGAAACTCCTCCTCCTCGCCCCCATCGCGCGGGGCCGCAAAGGCGAATACCGGAAAGAGTTTCAGGATCTCAAGAAACAAGGCTTCCAGCGCGTTAAAATCGACGGCAAGCTTTACGAAATCGACGAAACGCCGACGCTCGACAAAAAGCTAAAGCACGATATTGCGGTCGTCGTGGATCGCATCGTCGTGAAACCCGATCTCGGCAACCGCCTCGCGGATTCCATCGAAACCGCGCTCAATTTGTCGGACGGTCTTGTGATCGCCGAAAACGCGACGACAAATGAAGAAACGCTTTTTTCTTCGAAATTCGCCTGCCCCGTGAGCGGCTTCACGATCGCCGAGATCGAACCGCGCCTTTTTTCCTTCAACAATCCGCACGGAGCCTGCCCCACTTGCGACGGGCTGGGCGAAAAGCTTTTCTTCGATCCGGCGCTCGTGGTGCCCGACATTACGCTCGGCATCTCCGAAGGCGCGATCGCGCCCTGGAAGAACATCCTTTCAGCCTTTTACACGCAAACGCTCGAGGCGCTGGCGAAGCATTACAAAGCCGATCTCGATAGTCCGTGGAAAAGCCTCGATAAAAAATTCCGCGACGCCGTTTTGTTCGGAACGGGCGAGGAAGAAATCACGATCGCCTATGAAGACGGCAATCGAAGCTTCAGAACAAAAAAACCGTTCGAAGGCGTCATTCCCAATCTCGCGCGGCGCTGGCGCGAGACGGAAAGCAACTGGATGCGCGAGGAAATAGGCCGGTATCAGGCCTCGCAGCCCTGCGATTCCTGCAAAGGGCAAAGGCTTCGCCCCGAGGCTCTGGCCGTCAAAATCGCCAAACAAAATATCAGCGAGATCACGGCGCTTTCCATCGGCGCAGCCCGCAAATGGTTCGCGGAACTGCCGCAACACATCACGCCGAAACAAAACGAAATCGCCGCCCGCATCTTGAAAGAAATCAACGAACGCCTCGGCTTTTTGGGCAATGTAGGACTCGATTATCTTTCTCTTGCCCGCGCAAGCGCAACGCTCTCCGGCGGCGAAAGCCAGCGCATAAGGCTTGCCTCGCAAATCGGCTCGGGCCTCACGGGCGTGCTTTACGTGCTGGATGAGCCTTCCATCGGCCTTCACCAACGCGACAACGACCGGCTTTTGGCGACGCTGAAACGACTGCGCGATCTCGGCAACACGGTCATTGTCGTCGAGCATGACGAAGACGCGATGCGCACGGCGGATTGGCTTATCGATATGGGCCCGGGCGCGGGGCTTCACGGCGGCGAAGTGGTGGCGGAAGGCGCGCCGCAAACGGTCATGAAAAACAAGCGCAGCCTCACAGCCGCCTATCTTAACGGCAAAAGAACGATTCCTGTTCCCAAGACCCGCCGCAAGGGCCGCAAGGGCGAGACTCTGGAAATCATCAACGCCAGCGCGAACAATCTTAAAAACATTTCCGTTTCTTTTCCGCTCGGAACCTTCATTTGCGTCACGGGCGTCTCGGGCGGCGGCAAATCGACGCTTATTCTCGAAACGCTTTACAAAGCGCTTGCGCGCAAATTGAACAACAGCCGCGACGTGCCGGGCGCGCATCACGGCATCAAGGGCGCCGATTTGATCGACAAAATCGTCGATATCGACCAATCGCCCATCGGCCGCACGCCGCGATCCAATCCCGCAACTTACACGGGCGCCTTCACGCCCATCCGCGAATGGTTCGCGGGCCTGCCGGAATCGCGCGCACGCGGATACAACCCGGGCCGCTTTTCCTTCAATGTGAAGGGCGGGCGCTGCGAGGCTTGCGAAGGCGACGGCCTCATCAAGATCGAGATGCATTTTCTGCCGGATGTGTATGTCACCTGCGACGCCTGCGGCGGCAAACGCTACAATCGCGAGACGCTGGAAATAACCTATCGCGACAAGTCGATAGCCGATATTCTTGATATGACGGTTGAGGAAGGCGCTGTCTTTTTCGCAGCCCAACCCGCCATCCGCGACAAGATGCAAACGCTGGAACGCGTAGGCCTCGGCTATGCCAAAATCGGGCAATCCGCGACGACTCTTTCAGGCGGCGAGGCCCAACGCGTCAAACTGGCGAAGGAGCTTTCGCGCCGCGCCACGGGCCGAACGCTTTATATTCTGGATGAGCCCACGACGGGCCTTCATTTCGAAGATGTCCGGAAATTGCTGGAAGTGCTTCACGCGCTGGTGGATCAAGGCAACACGGTGATCGTGATCGAACATAATCTCGAAGTCGTCAAAACGGCGGATCACATCATCGATCTCGGCCCCGAAGGGGGCGAAGGCGGCGGCCGAATCGTGGCGCAGGGAACGCCGGAAGAAATAGCATCCTGCCCCGAAAGTTTCACCGGCGCTTACCTCAAAAACAGCCTGATAAAAGCATAGAACCTGTTTGCGATCTCGATCCGGCTAAGGATTTTTGTTCATTTTCGAGGATCGCAGCGTAAGCGTAGGTTTTACTACGTGGCGCAGCGAACCGCAGAAAATGGGCAAAAAGCCAACGTCGGGCGAGATCGCAAACGGGTTCTTAGAGCCTGTTTACGATAGAGGACTTCCTGTCCTTAGAGACATCGTCCGCAGCGAAAGCGGCAAGATGCCCCCGCAATGCGGCCGTCGTCATCTTGCGGCGCAAAAGACCGGCCCTTTCTCCCATGGCGACCCGTTCCGAAGCGTTGCTCCATCCGGCGACGGAAGCGTCGACATGATATGCGGCGGCAGAAGACCGCTCCCGCAAGAGGCGCTCATAGGAAATCGGAACAATGCCTTTTTCGGTCATCGGAACATCGGCGTTTTCATGCCGCGCCCAAAGGGCATAAAAGGCCATCTCATCCTTGATCCCCTGATAGCCCAAAGCGGCATACATAAAGCGCGCTTTCGGTCTCATGAAAGCATCCCAAAACGCGGGTTCCCGTTCCTGAAGCGTGCCGTCCGGGAGTTTAACGTAAGTCAGGGTATAGAAGGATCGCATGGGGCCGTGCGCATGCAGTGGTTCGGCATCCGTAAAAATGCGCATAAAATAGCCGTTTCCCATATCGAAAAAAGCGTTTTTAAAGCTCTCGCCTTCACGAAGGCATGTTCTTTCTTTCAGGTATCGCCGCGCGAATTGTTCCGCGAAAACGCCATCTTCATCCAGAAGATCGACGCGTTGGCCGGAGGCGCTTGAATGATGCATGATGAAAATCCCATTCGTGAAAATAATATCCTTACATACGTCTCTCATTCCCTTTTTTGCAACACTTGCATGAAGCTTTTTTTCTTAACCTTAATGTTTGGGATAATATCTTCAAACGCTTCCTTTCGTAGCGCCTGTTTTGCTATACAATCGCCGACCTGACCGCATTGAGGCGACTCTTGCCAAACGAAACCTCCCTTGCCGAAAACGCCCTTCTCCGGCTGCAAAAACTGGCGGCGGGGAACGGCCTTAACCCCGCCCTGATTCAAATCGCCGAAAAAAACGAGCGAACGACGACGCTTACCGGCGAACTGCACCTGAACCCGCGCTTCGATTCCCAGATCAAAGACGGGGTCGGCGCGTTCAAAAACAAATCCCTGCGCGTGCTCGGCTCGTTCGAGGCGCTGGACGCGGAGATTGCGAACCGTAAAAGCGCGTTCGAGACGTCGAAGACGTTGGTTCAGGACGTTCTGAATGAATTGGAAGCGGATCCGTCGCACGGTTGGGGCCAGCAAGACGCCCTTGTGGCGCTGCCGTCGCACAGCGCGACCATCGGCGCGACCTCCGCTTGCCCCGAATGCGGCGGCAAGGGGCTTTTGGTTTGCGGTCACTGCAGGGGCGAAAAGATGATCTTTTGCCTTTATTGCGAAGGTCGAAAACAAGAACCCTGCTATCAATGCAACGGAAGCGGCCAGGATGCGGCCAATCAACCCTGCCCCGTCTGCCACGGCACGCGCTTCGCGCCTTGCCGCTATTGCCACGCGATGGGCATGGTCGCCTGCCCGACTTGCGCAGGCCGCGGCGGAACGCCCTGCGCCGCCTGCCGCGGAAGCGGCAAGCTTTCCCGTCTGGCGACGATCAAAGCGGGCACGGCGACGTCCTTTCAGATGAAAAACACGACGGATCTTCCAAGCGGACTTCTTCGAAACCTCGATCGGCTTGGGATCGCCAATCTTGGAAAAGGCCATGCGGATATCGCGATCCTTCCCCAAGAGGCGGAGGCGGATCCCAAAATTCTCCATCTCAGAGCGACTTTTCCTTACGCCGACGTCAAGATCAGAATCGGAAAATCTCTCTTCGCGCTGACCGTCTTCGGCAAAAAAGGCCTGATATCCGGCGCGCCCGCTTTTCTCGACGCCGCGTTAAAACCCGCGCGCGCGGCTTTGGCCGAAGCGGCCTCCGGCTCTTCAAAGGCGCTCGACAAGGCGATGGAAACGCGCGCGATCAGGGAAGCGATCACCCTCGTTCTCGAAGGCAAAAAAAACACGAACGATCTGCGCCGTCTTTATCCCATCGGCCTATCGCCGCAAGTCGCTCAGGAAATCATGATCGCCGCGAACAAATCCCTGCGCGTCATGACGCGCGGTCTTCGCATCGGCATCGGCGCGCTTTGTTTCGGCCTCAGCGTCGGCGCCTTTGCTGGTTTTTTCCTCACGCCGCTCAAAGCGATGCTGGGCGCATCCCCGCCTCTCGCCTCGGCAGCCAAGATCCTTCTTCCGATCCTTGCGTTGGGGCTAAGCTGGTTCGCGCTCAATCACGCGACGAAGTGGAAGCTTCATGTTCGCGTTCCGCGCGCGACGCCGCATTTCGTTCAGGACATAGGCTTGATCGGCAAAGGCGCGCTGGCCGCGATCGCCTTTTTCTACGCCGCGCTTCTTTTTCTTTTCCGCTAGGCCATTTTTCAATTACTTGGAACAAGACCTCTTTTTTCGTCATTCCCGCGAAGGCGGGAATCCAGCTGCCGCGCGTCCGCGCGGCGCATGAGTCAAAATAGGCGCGCCGGTTCCAACTAAACGGTTTTGCTCTAAACACAAAAAAAAGCCGGATCCCGAAGAATCCGGCTTTTTTAAAAGACAATCCTGTATCACGCAAAAGCGGCCGCAAACTCTTCCATAAAAGTCTTCAGCTTCTTTTCCGTGTCGGCCGAAATCGCTTTCTCGGTGCGGATGGTCGCGAGGATAGCGGCCCCGGGCCCGCGAAGTTCGCGCAACAAGGCATGCTCAAAGCGCGAAATATCGTCGACCTTGACCTTGTCGAGATAACCGCGAACGCCGGCATAGATCGAAACGACCTGCTCCTCGACCGGAAGCGGCTGATATTGCGGTTGCTTCAGAAGCTCGGTCAAACGGCGGCCGCGAGCGAGCAATTTCTGCGTCGTGGCGTCGAGGTCGGAAGCGAACTGCGAAAAGGCTTCCATTTCGCGGTATTGGGCGAGATCCAGCTTAATGGATCCGGCCACTTGTTTCATCGCTTTGATCTGCGCGGCGGAACCGACGCGGCTCACGGAAATGCCGACATTGATGGCGGGACGAATGCCTTTATAGAAAAGCGTCGTCTCAAGGAAGATCTGACCGTCCGTGATCGAAATCACGTTCGTCGGAATATAGGCGGAAACGTCGCCGGCCTGCGTCTCGATGATCGGAAGCGCCGTCAAGGAACCGCCGCCATGCTTGTCGCTCAACTTCGCCGCGCGTTCCAGAAGGCGCGAGTGAAGATAGAACACGTCGCCGGGATAGGCTTCGCGTCCGGGAGGACGGCGCAGCAAGAGCGACATCTGGCGATAGGCAACGGCCTGCTTCGAAAGATCGTCATAAACGATCAGCGCGTGCTTGCCGCTGTCGCGGAAATACTCGCCCATGGCGCAACCCGTATAGGGAGCCAGGAATTGAAGCGGCGCGGGTTCGGAAGCCGTGGCGGCGACGATGATCGAATACTCAAGGGCGCCGGCCTCCTCGAGCGTCTTGACGATCTGGGCGACGGTCGAGCGTTTTTGCCCGATGGCCACATAGATGCAGACCAGCTTTTTGGATTCGTCCGTTCCCTTGTTGTTGGAACGCTGATTGATAAAGGTATCGAGAACGACGGCCGTTTTGCCGGTCTGGCGGTCGCCGATGATCAGCTCGCGTTGACCGCGTCCGACGGGAACCAGAGAATCGATGGCCTTCAGGCCCGTCTGCATGGGTTCGCTGACCGATTGGCGCGGAATGATGCCGGGCGCTTTCACTTCGACGCGCATCGACTTGACGTTTTTAAGCGGCCCCTTGCCGTCGATGGGGTTGCCGAGCGCGTCGACGACGCGGCCCAAAAGTCCCTCGCCCACGGGAACTTCGACGATGGCGTTGGTGCGCTTGACCGTGTCGCCTTCGCGAATGGAGCGGTCGTCGCCGAAAATAACAACGCCGACGCTATCGGTCTCGAGGTTCAGGGCCATGCCCTTGACGCCGTTTTCAAACGCGACCATCTCGCCGGAGCAAACATTGTCGAGGCCGTAAACGGTGGCGACGCCGTCGCCGACGGACAAAACCTGACCGACTTCGGCGATCTCGGCTTCCGTGCCGATATGCGCGATCTGCTGTTTGAGAATCGACGAAATTTCCGATGCGCGAATATCCATTACGCTGCCTCCTGTTGCGATTTTAACTGGCGCTCAAGAGTCGCCAACCTGCCCTTTACGGACGCATCGACCTGACGCGACCCAATTCTTACCACCAAACCGCCGAGCAAGGACGGATCGATGGAAGCCCGAAGATAAACTTTCCCGCCCAAGCGCTTCGAAAGCGCAGCTTCCAGAGCGGCTTCCTGCGCTTCGGTCAACGGCTTGGCCGAGATGACGTCGGCGGCAAAGGCGCCGGCTTTTTTGGCGAGAATCTCTAAAAAAGCCTCGACCGTCGCGCCCAGATATTTCAGGCGGCGGTTTTGGCCCATCAAAGCCAGAAAGCGGCGCGTGACGTCGCAAAATTTGACGGCGTCAGCGAATTTCTCCATCGCGACGCGCTGATCCGGCCCCGAAAGGCGCGCTTGATGATGAATTAAATCCCGCAAGGATTCATCCATCAAAACCTCGCGCAGTTCGCGAAATTCTTCGCCAACGGTTTCGATTTGTTTTCGTTCGCCGGCCAGTTCAAAAAGCGCGCGCGCATAGCGGCGCGCCAGAATGGCTCCGGCTCCGGTCGCAAACAAGAAAGCGTTCGATTTCGACACGATCGTCTCCGACAAACGTCTGATATAAAAAGGCGTGACAACGCGCTCGGAGATAGCAGACGGAAGCCCAAAGCGCAACCTCTGATCTGCAAGAAAAAGGGTGGAAAATCATCTTGCGCGACGGGCCCGCAAAAGCTTCTCGACGGGGCATCCCCTTTTATGCGCGCCCGGCAAATAGCCGAGGCTCATAAGAAATTCCCTGACGACCTCGGGGCCCATAAAAACGAAGCTTTTTTTGAATAATATGATCCAATTCTCGCAACTTTGAGGATGATGCGCGTCCAGCCAGCGCGCGAAAGACCCGTGGCTTTCGCGAATCGCCCCGAGGCGCGCCGCATTCACGACGACGGCCTCGATTTTCCGGCGATTGCGAATGATGCGCGAATCACCCATCAGGCGCTCAATATCGGCGGCGCTATAAACGGAAACCTTTTCGGGATCGAATCGATCGAAGGCCGCGTTCAAAGCCTTCCTCTTCTTAAGAACGATTTCCCAGGAAAGACCGGCCTGCATGATCTCAAGCGCAAGCCGCTCGAAAAGCACGCGTGTCGACCGGGCCGAAAAACCGTATTCGCGGTCGTGATAGGGCCCGTGGATCGGATGCCCCTTCGCGATGTCGCAATAATGGAGCTTCGGCGCGGGCTTTTTGGGTTCCAGCTTTTTGGGTTTTGCCTTCGGCATTTGGGCTCAACTCTCAATCGTCATCCCCGCGAAGGCGGGGATCCCATTTTTTCCTGAACGCGCCCCAATCTCACACCCTCATCAAATGCACTTCCAGCAGAGGCTTCTTCCCCTGCGTCGCGTTCAAAAAGCGCCGCGCCGTTTGTTGAACGGTGTTTTTTACAACACCGTCATCCTGCCGCGAAGTATTCGAAAGCTGCATCAAGGCGCTTTCGATCGCTTCGCCAAGATCGTCGCGAAGCTGCGCGAGAAAGGCATCATCCTCAAGGCCGAGCAAAGTCACCTGCGGCGCTTGAAGAACGTCGCCGCGATGATCGAGCGCGAGTGAGACGACGGCCGCGCCGCTGAAGCTCATCTTGCGCCGCCCTTTGACGGCTTCGCGGTCGAGCGCGCGCAAAATCTTCCCGTCGAGTCCCAAACGACCGACAGGAACTTCACCCGCGATTTCATGAAGGCCGGGGCCGAGCCGAACGATCTGACCGTTCTCCGGAATGAGCGTCGCGGGAACCTGGCATTCTTTCGCGATTTCGGCGTGCGCGGTCTGATGGCGCAATTCGCCGTGAACGGGAACGACGAGCTTCGGCTGCAACCATTCGTAGAGCTTCGCGATCTCTGGCTTGCCCGCGTGGCCGGAAACGTGAACGAGCGCGGAATCGGGGGTGAGCAATTGAAGCCCCTGCGAGATCAAAAGATTCTGGACGCGTCCGACGGCTTTTTCGTTTCCCGGAATGTTGCGGGACGAGAAAATCACCGTATCTCCCTTTTCGAATTCGACGACCGGATGATCGCCAAGCGCGACGCGCGTAAGCGCCGCGCGCACCTCGCCCTGACAGCCCGTGCAAACAAGAACGACCTTGTCGCGCGGCGCCTGCATGGCTTCGTGCTCGCTCAAGAAATTGCTGAACTCCGGCAAATAGCCGTGGCTTTCGGCGATCTCGGAATTACGCCACAAAGACCGCCCCACAAGCGCGACATAGCGCCCGTTGGCCGCGGCAGCGACGGCGATGGATTTCAGGCGCGCGATGTTGCTGGCGAAACAGGTGACGATGATCCGGTTCTTGTAGTTTCCGAAGAGATTCAAAAAACTTTTCTGAACGTCGCGTTCCGAAAGCGAATGGGTGGGAACCATCGCGTTCGTGGAATCGCCCATGACGGCAAGAACGCCCTCGCGGCCGATTTCCTTGAAACGCGCTTCGTCGGTCAAATCGCCGACGACGGGATCGGGATCGAGCTTCCAATCGCCCGTATGGACGACGCAGCCATGCGGCGTCGTGAGCGAAACCATGTGGGCTTCGGGAACGGAATGCGTCACGCGCACAAGCTCGGCCTTGAAGGGCCCAATCTCAAACGAGCCGCCGCGCGGCAAATCGATAAGCCTCACCTGCCCTTTCAGGCCGGCCTGATCGAGCTTGCTCCTTATCATCGAGGTCGTAAAAGGCGATGCATAAACGGGGCATTGCAAATGCGGCCACAGGCGCTCGATCGCGCCGATATGGTCTTCATGCCCGTGGGTCACGACAAGGCCGACAAGATCGGCCCGGCGTTCCGCGATAAAGGAAATGTCGGGCATGATGATCTCGATGCCGGGCGTCGTCTCGTCGCCGAACATCACGCCGCACTCGACCATCAGCCATTTGCCGCACGTGCCGTAGAGATAGAGATTCATCCCGATTTCGCCGCAACCGCCTAAGGGAATCATCCACAAGGCGTCGTCGGGCGGACGATATTGGTCTTTTTTCCGAAGTGACATGTTTCTTATTTCTCGTTCTGTTCAAATAGAAGACGCAAACCGCGAAGCGTCAAATCGCTGTCGATAAATTGGATGGCGGGGATCGCGTCGCGGAACAAAGGCGCAAGCCCGCCCGTCGCGATAACCGTCATTTCTTTTTTATGGCTTTCCGCAAACTCGGCTTTCGTGCGCGCGATCAAGCCCTCGATCAATCCCACATAACCCCAAAAAATGCCAGACTGAATGGCGGGAACCGTCGCTGTTCCGATGACCTTGGCGGGCCGCATCACGGCGACGCGCGGCAGTTTCGCGGCCGCCATGTGCAAGGCCTGAAGCGAAAGATTGACGCCGGGCGCGATGGCGCCGCCGCAATAATCGCCGTTTTCGTCCACGACGTCGAAGGTCGTGGCCGTGCCGAAATCGATCATCAGCAAAGGCGGCTTATAGGACGCCACGCCGCCGATGACGTTGATAAGGCGATCCGCGCCCACTTCCGAAGGTTGATCGAGCTTCAGCTTAAACCCGATTTTGACGTTGGGCTGGCCCACGATAAGAGGCTCGCATCCGAAAGTCTTGCGGCACAAGGACACAAGATGAAAATTCGCGGCGGGCACGACGCTTCCCAAAATCGCGCCGCCCAAAACGGCGTCACCAAGACCCGCCGCCGCCATCATGATTTTCAGGAAGGCGGCGTATTCGTCGGACGTGCGCTCGGCCTGCGTGACCATGCGCCACACGCCAAGCTGTTCGGTTCCGTCAAAAAGGGCAAAAACGGTATTCGTGTTGCCCGCATCAATTGCAAGAAGCATGCGTCTCTCTCTAATTTTCGGGAAAAAAGACGTCGGCGGCCGAAATCGCTTTTTCCGTTCCGTCGTCAAGCCGCAAGATCAAATGCCCGTCTTCGTCGACGCCCATGAACTCGCCGACAATTTCGCAATCGGTCAAACGCGCCGTGATGCGGCCGGTGCGCGCCCGCGCGCGCCAGGCGGAACGGATTTGGGCAAAACCTTCTTCGTCATAGGCGTGAAGCCAAATCTCGAAATGACGCAGAAAAACCTCAAGAACGGTTTGCGGATCCGTCTTCGCGCCTTCGGCGGCAAGCGAGGTCGCGGCATAAGGCAAGCCTTCGGGATGGCGAAGAACGTTGATCCCGACGCCGAGCACGAGCCAATCGACCTTGCGGTCGGGCGTTAAGTTCGTCTCAAGCAAAATGCCGCAGATCTTTTTTCCGCCGACGAGAACGTCGTTCGGCCATTTGATCTCGACCTGCGCCGCGCGCGCGAAAGCCTTCACCGTTTCGAAAACCGCCAGCGACGCGATAAAGCTGTAAACGCCCGCCTCGCGCACGGTGCAGGAAGGGCGAAGCAGAATCGATAGATACAGGTTTCCCTCGGGCGATTCCCAAACGCGCCCTTGCCGCCCGCGCCCCGCCGTCTGGCGCCTGGCCAGAAGAACGGTTCCCTCGCGCGCGCCTTCCTTGGCGAGGCGCTTCAAATCGAGGTTTGTGCTCGCGGTCACATCGACGGCGCGCAAATCGAAAAAAGAAGAAATCATACGATGCCCAAATGTTGCGCGGCCGCCCGCGCCCCTTCCATGAACGGTGTTGGAACGAAAACGCAGAACGCGAGAAAAACCGCCATCCCGCATCCGACGATTTGAAGAACCTTATCGTCTTGCGGATCGAAGGCTTCTCCGTCCGCCGCGTCGAAGAACATAATCTTAACGAGGCGAAGATAATAGCCCGCGCTTGCGACGCTGGCTAGAACGCCGATAAGGACGAGCGGAAGAAGGCCCGCGCGCACGCCTGCGAGGAAAACGACGTATTTCCCCAGAAATCCGGCCATCGGCGGTACGGCGGCAAGCGAAAACAGAAAAAGGCCGGCGAGCGCCGCATTCCAGGGTTGCGCGCGCCCGAGGCCAGCGATATCGGCAAGCTTTTCGACGCTTTTCCCGCCGCGCCGCAGGCCCAGAAGGACGGCAAAGAATCCGAGCGTTCCGGCGCAATAAATCACGAAATAAAGAAGACTGGCGGCGACGCCTTCCGGCGTGCCCGCGGCAAGGCCGACAAGCACAGCCCCCATATTGGCGATGGAGCTGTACGCCAAAAGCCGCTTGATGCGCGTTTGCGCAAGGCCGCCGAAACCGCCCGCCAGCATCGTCGCGGCGGCAAGCGCGAAGAGAAGCGGAAGAAGCTGCGCCTGAAGGCCCGCGAAAGGCGCCATCAGAAGGCGCGCCAAAAGCGCAAAAGCCGCAAGTTTCGGCGACGAGGCGAAAAAGGCGGTCACGGGCGTCGGCACGTTTTCATAAACGTCGGGCGCCCACAGATGAAACGGGACGAGCGCGAGCTTAAACCCGATGCCGACAATCGCGAAAACCGCGCCGATCAAAGCCCCGGATGCAGGCTTGCCCGCAAAACTCAAAGCCGCGCGCAAAGCGTCGAACCCAAGCGCGCCCGTAAAGCCGTAAAGCAGCGAAAGACCGAAAAGCAAAAGCGCGGAAGCCAAAGCGCCAAGGATGAAGTATTTCAATCCCGCCTCGCTGGCCGAGGCATGATCCCGCCGCAAGGCCGCCAGGACGTAAAGCACAAGGCTCTGCAACTCAAGCCCCAGATAGAGGATCAGCAAATCGCCCGCCGAGGCCATAAGGCTCATCCCGAGCGTCGCGAAAAGAATCAAAACGGGATATTCGACGCGCCCGATCGCAAAACGCCTTAAATAGGAAGGCGCGAGACAAATTGAAACTGCGGAGGCGCCGAAAAGAACGAATTTCACGAAACGCGCGAAAGGATCGGCGATCAAAGCGCCGCCGAACCCCGTCCCTTCCGGAATCCACGCCGCAAGCCCCGCCGCGATCGCCAAAGCCAAAACCGACAGAACGGAAACGACCCCCAGCGCGCGATCGCCCCGCGCCGCGCCGAAGCCGAGCAACGCCATCGCGGCAAGCGCCAGAAAAATTTCGGGCAAAGCGAAGATCATGGCCGGATTTCCTTTTCATAGACGCTCGCGATCTTTGCGACGCTCGGCCCGTAAAGAGAACGCAAGGGCGCGGGATAAAGCCCCATCCAAAAAATAAGCGCGAGCAGCGGAACAAACATCGCGATCTCGCGCGCCGAAAGATCGGAAAGCCCCCTCACCGCTTCGTCACGCGGCGGCCCGTTGAACACGAGCGCATAAAGCCGCAGCATATAAGCGGCGCCGAGCACAAGCCCGAGCGCGGCAAGCGCCGCCACGAGATTGTTCGCCTGAAACACGCCGAGAAGCGTCAGGAACTCGCCGACAAAACCGCCGGTTCCGGGCAAGCCGATGGAAGCGAGCATCAAGATCATAAAGACGGTCGCGTAACGCGGCATCGCGCGCGTCACGCCGCCGAAGCGCGCAAGCTCGCGCGTATGCATCCGGTCGTAAAGAACGCCCGCACTAAGGAACAAGCCGCATGACACAAGCCCATGCGACAGCATCACGAAAACAGCGCCGTCCAGCGCGACTTCTTGCCCCGCGAACAAACCGATCGTGACGATCCCCATATGCGCGACGGACGCATAAGCGATCAGGCGCTTGAAATCCGTCTGCGCCAGCGCGACGAGCGACGTATAAATCACCGCGACCGCGCCGAGCGCCATGACAAAGGGCGCAAAATAGGCGCTGGCCTGCGGCAGCATTTGAATCCCGATGCGGATGAAGCCATAGGCGCCCATTTTCAAAAGAACGCCAGCTAGAAGAACGGATCCCGCCGTGGGGGCTTCGCCATGCGCATAGGGAAGCCATGTGTGAAACGGCCACAAAGGCGTTTTGATAGCGAAGGACGCGAAGAACGCGAGCCAGAGCCAAAGCGCCATGCTTTTCGGAAAACCGACATTCATCAAGGCCGTCATATCGGTCGTTCCGGCGTAAGCCGCCATCGCGAAGACCGCGACGAGCATCAAGACAGATCCCGCAAAAGTCATCAGGAAGAACTTGATCGCGGCATAAACGCGCTTCGCGCCGCCCCAAATCCCGATCAGCAGGAAAAGCGGGATCAACGCGCCTTCGAAGAAAAAATAAAACAGAACGAGATCGAGCGACGTGAAAACGCCCATCACCATCGTCTCGAGAATCAAAAGAGCCGCCATGAAGGCGGGCACGCGTTCCTTGATCGAAAAACCGGACAGAATCGCAAGCGGCGTTAAAAGACCGCTCAAAAGAACGAAAACGAGCGCAAGCCCGTCGATACCCTTGCGATAAACGATGTCGAGGCTCGGGATCCACCGCGCGCGCTCAAGGAATTGAAAATCGGCATTCGCGGGATCGAAAAGAAACGCCACGCCCACGGCCAGCCCCAAAACGACAAGCGAAGTCCCAAGCGCGATCCACCGCGCGACGCGCTCGTCTCTGGAAAAAATCAAAATCCCGCCGACGCCCAAAAGCGGCAGGAAGGTCAGAAGGCTCAACAAAGGCCAATGCGCCATAACGCCTCCTTAAAAGAACCAAAACCAGGTCATGAAAAGCACAAGCCCCGCGACCATCGCGAAGGCATAGTGATAGACAAGGCCTGTCTGAAAAGAGGAAGAGAGGCGTCCCACGCGCTGCGCCAAACGTCCCGATCCGTCGGGGCCAAGGCCGTCGATGATCTTCTCGTCGCCAAGATTCCAAAAGACGCGCCCCAACATTTCAATCGGCTGCTGGATCAGCGCCGCATAAAGCGCGTCCACGCCAAAACCTTGCCGAATAAAGCGCAAAACGGCGGTAGCGCCGCCCAAGTTAAATTTTTGTGCGCCTGCGCGCACGGGGGTGGCGCTCTTTTTTAGCAAATCGGGCCGCTTCACGTACAAAAACCACGCAAGCGCAAACCCAATCAACGCTGCCCCGACGGGGATCAGCCTTACGCCCAAACCCAAAGAAGGAATGGCGGCGATGGGGTCGCCCGCCCCAAGATCGACAAGCGCTTTTTTCCAGAAAAGCGCGCGATCTGCGCCCGCGAACCAAGTCTCGCCAAAAAAACCGAACAAGATCGCGCCGATCGCAAGCGGTATAAGGGGCGCAAGAAGCGCCCATGAGGATTCATGCGCATGCGCGTATTCCGCGCTTCCGTAAAACGCCAAAACGATCAAACGCAGAGAATAAAAGGCCGTCAAAACGGCTGCGGCGACGCCGACGCCATAAAACGCGACGCCATAGCCTCCATGCGCAAGCGCGGCGTTCAAAATCAAATCCTTCGAATAAAAACCGGAAAAACCGAAAACGCCGTCGATCCCGACTCCCGCCAAGGCGAGCATGCCGATCAGCATCAGCGCGTAGGTCACGGGCATCTTGCGCCAAAGCCCGCCCATCTTGCGCAAATCCTGCTCGCCCCGCAGCGCATGAATGACGGATCCCGCTCCGAGAAACAAAAGCGCCTTGAAGAACGCATGCGTCGCGAGATGAAAAAGCGCAGCTCCATAGGCGGAGACGCCAAGCGCCATGAACATGAATCCAAGCTGGCTCATGGTCGAATAGGCGATCACGCGCTTGATGTCGGTTTGCGCGCTCGCGACAACGCCCGCGAAAAGCGCCGTCGCGGCCCCGAAACATCCGATGACAAAAAGAACGTCCGGCACGGACTCGAAAAGCGGCGACAAGCGCGCGATCAAAAAAACGCCCGCCGTTACCATCGTGGCGGCATGAATGAGCGCCGAAACGGGCGTGGGGCCCTCCATCGCGTCGGGCAGCCAGGTGTGAAGCCCGATCTGCGCCGACTTCGCGCAGGCCCCCGCGAAAAGTAAAAACCCGATAGCGGTCAAGGCCGGAATCTCATAGCCAAGGAAAACGAAATGAGCATCCCGAACCTCCGGCAGATGATGGAAAATCGTGACGAAACGCAAAGATCCGAAAAGCTGCGCGATGGCGATCATTCCAAGCACGAACCCGACATCGCCCGCGCGATTCATCAGGAAAGCTTTCATGCCCGCGGATGACGCGGCAGGCTTTTCATACCAAAACCCGATCAACAGATAGGACATCAAACCGACGCCTTCCCAACCGAAGAAAAGCTGCAAAAGATTATCGGCGCTCACCAGCATCAGCATGAAAAAGGTGAAAAGGCTTAGAAAGCTCATAAACCGCGTCATACCCCTGTCGCCCGCCATATAAAAAACGGCATAAAGATGCACAAACAGGGAAACAAAACTCACGATTGCGATCATAAGCGTCGAAAGCGTGTCGAACTTCAAAGCCCACGACGCCGTAAAGGCAGGCGTCGCGATCCAATCGGCGAGCGTCACGACCCGCGCATGATCCGCGAAAGCAACATCGCAAAAAAGCCGCACGCCGAGCAGAGCGGCAAAAAGCATGGCAATGCAAGTCGCGACTTCCGCAAAACGATCCCCCAGTCTCTTTCCGCCAAATCCGGCAAGCACCGCGCCCAAAAGCGGAAGAAAAACGGCGGCGCAATCGAAAACCCTTTCCATTCAGTCCTCCGTCACGCGGGTATCTTCGATCGCGATAGAGCCGCGATTGCGAAAAGTGATGACAAGAATGGCAAGCCCGATGGCGGCTTCGGCGGCGGCCACGGTCAAAACCATCAATGCGAAAACCTGTCCCGCGAGATTGTGAAGAAAGGCCGAGAAAGCGACGAAATTGATATTGACGGCGATCAGCATCATCTCGACGCACATTAAAATCACGATAATGTTCCGCCTGTTCAAAAAAATCCCGACAATCCCGATCACGAACAAGATTCCCGCGACGGAAAGATACGAAGAAAGCCCGACAGCGCCGTTCATAGCGGATCCTCCTCTTCCAAAACGCCCTCGCCCGTCTGAACGGCGCGCAGTTCAAGCGCGTCGTCGGGCCTGCGCGCGATTTGATCGCGCACATTCTGGCGCTTCACGCCGCGCGGCCTCCGGTGCGTCAGCAAAACCGAACCGACCGTGGCGACAAGAAGGATCGCTCCGGCGATTTCGAAAGCGAACGCGTAGTCGGTATAAAGCACGCGCCCCAAGGCGCGGCTATTTTCGACATCGGGTATAGCAAGAGGAAAGACGAGCTTCGGCGCATAAACCCAAGTGCTGGCAAGCGCCAAAATCTCGCCGAGCAAAAGGCCGATAACGACGCCCATGGCGGGAAGATCGCGATAAGTCCCGCGCCAGACCGTCCTGTGATCTATATCCAGCATCATGACGACGAAAAGGAAAAGAACGGCCACCGCGCCGCCATAGACGATGATCATAATGAAGGCGACATATTCCGCGCCGAGCGTCAAAACGACGCCCGCCGCGTTGAACAAAGTGACGATCAGGCATAGCATCGCGTGAACGGGATTGCGCACGAGGATCACAAGCGTCGCCGCCAACAGCGTGAATCCGGAAAAACCCCAAAAGACCAAAGAGCCGATCATGCGCCCTCCTTCTCTCGCATCGCCAAACGCGCGGCGATCACGGCTTCCCACTTGTCGCCGTTCGCAAGCAGATGCTCCTTGGTATAGAAAAGCCGTTCATGCGTCTCGACGGCATATTCGAAGTTCGGCCCCTCGACGATCGCCTGAACGGGACAGGCCTCCTCGCAAAGACCGCAATAGATGCATTTCGCCATATCGAGATCATAGCGCGTTGTGCGGCGCGATCCGTCCGCTGCCGGCGCGGCCTCGATGGTGATGGCCTCAGCGGGACAAACGACTTCGCACAATTTGCACGCAATGCAACGCTCGCTCCCGTCCGGATAGCGGCGCAGAGCATGCTCGCCGCGAAAACGCGGGCTAAGCGGCCCTTTTTCGTACGGATAATCGAGTGTCGCTTTGGGTTTGAAGAAGGCGTGAAGTGTGCGCGCGAAACCTTCGGCGATATCGAGGAGAAAAAGTTTTTTTATCAGGGGCGGTATTTTCATATTTCTCACCCTCCGTGCGGCAAGCGGTGGGTGAAAAGAAGGAAACTGGCCACGACGACGACCCACCCCAAAGCGAGCGGCAGAAAATATTTCCAGCCGATGCGCATCAATTGGTCATAGCGATAGCGCGGCAAGGCGGCCCGTGCCCAGATAAAAACGAAAAGGCACAACGCGATTTTAAGCGCGAACCAGATAACGCCCGGAATGAACGCCAAAGCGGCGCAAGGCGGCAACCATCCGCCGAGAAAAAGGATGGAAATCATCCCGCTCATCAAAATCATGTTGGCATATTCGCTGAGGAAAAAGAGAGCGAAGCTCATCGACGAATATTCGGTGTTGAAGCCGCCCACGAGTTCGGATTCCCCTTCGGGCAAGTCGAAGGGATGCCGGTTCGTCTCGGCAATGGCGGCCACGAAGAAAAGAAGGAACATCGGAAACTGGATGGAAAAAGCGAACCATCCGTCCCTCTGCGCTTCGACGATGTGGCTGAGGTTCAAGGATCCCGCCGAAAGCAGAACGCAAACGATCGCAAGCCCGATCGAGACCTCATAGGAAATCATCTGCGCGGCGGAACGCAACGCGCCCAAAAAGGCGTATTTCGAATTGGAGGCCCATCCGGCAATGACGATTCCATAGACGCCAAGGGAAGACAGCGCGAAAAGATACAAAACGCCGGCATTGATGTCGGCCAGAACGAGACCGCTGCCGATCGGAATGACGGCCCATGCGGACAAAGCGAGGAAGAACGTGAACACCGGCGCGCCGAGAAACAAAACGAAATCCGCGCCCGCCGGAATGATCGTCTCCTTGCCGAGAAGCTTGATCCCGTCCGCCATCGGCTGAAGAAGCCCGAAAGGCCCCGTGACGTTCGGCCCTTTGCGCAGTTGCATCGCGCCTAAAATGCGCCTTTCGGCATAGGTCAGGTAAGCGGTGCCCGCCAGCAAAAGAACGATCAAAAAAACGGCGGCCAGAAGCATGCGCAAAACGGGCCAGAGAAAGGCGAAATCCATACCGCTCATATTCTTTCCTCCCCGCGCGTCAGGGGCCAAATCTCGGCCGATCCTTTCTCCATCGTGGGCGACGCGCGGCAAATCGCGTCGGTCGCATAATAATCGCCATGCAACGGGGCGAAAGGCTCTGGCGACAAAGGCCCCTCGCGTCCGAAAGCCTGCCACGCCTCGTTCGGCAAAACGTCGAGCATGGCAAGGTGCGGAACGTCCATAACCATGCGGGCGCGAAGATCCTCAAGCGTATCGAAAGGCAGAATGTGCCCCAACACGTCCGATAACGCGCGGATCATTTTCCAATCGGCCCGCGCCTCGCCGGGCGGCGCTACGGCGCGATAGGCGCGCTGGACGCGGCCTTCGGTGTTCACGTAAGTGCCGTCTTTTTCGGTCGCGGCGGCGGAAGGCAGGATCACATCGGCCCGCGCCGAGCCGCGATCGCCGTGATGGCCCATATAAACGACAAACGCCTTTCCCATCCACGCGGAATCGAGCTCATCGGCGCCCAAAAGGAAAAGCAATTCGATCTTTCCGGCCATCGCCGCGCTTAAGATCCCGCGAGTCCCGAACCCATAGGTGTCCGGCAAAAACCCGACATCGAATCCACCCACGCGCGCCGCCGCCGTCTGAAGCACGTTGAACCCGTTCCAATCGGGGCGGATCATGTCGAATCTCTCGGCCAATTCGCGGGCGCGCGTATGAACGACCGCGCCGTCGGGACGCGCCAGAGCGCCAGCCCCCAAGATCAAGGCCGGATTTTTCGCGCCGCGCAAAAGGGCGGCGAAAGGATGACGTTCTTCGCTCATGTCGCGAATGGCGACCGGCGAAGCGCCGCACCGCGTCACGGGATAGCCCAAATCCATTTCGGGCCCGATCACGCCGATCCGCGCGCCGCCCATAAGCCAGCGTTTGCGAAGCCGCGCATTGACCATCGTGGCCTCATGGCGCGGGTTTGTGCCGATCAAAAGGATGGCGTCCGCTTTTTCAAGCCCCGCGATGCCGCTGTTCATAATCGTTCCGGCGCGGATGGAAAGATCGTATTCCGCGCCGTCTTGTCTGCAATCGCGGTTTGCGACGCCAAGCCTGTCGAAAAGCAACCGCGCCGCATAAAGCGTCTCGACATCCTGAAGATCGCCCGCCAGCGCGGCAATCCGTTCGGGAGCCTTGCCCCGCAGACGCGCCGCGATCATGGCGAAAGCCTCGTCCCAGCTGGCAGGCTGCAAACGCCCGTCGATCCGCACATAGGGCCGGTCAAGCCTTTTTTGCGTCAACCCGTCGCAGGCAAAGCGCGCCTTATCGCTGATCCAGACCTCGTTGATCGCCTCGTTCGGGCGCGGCACGATGCGCATGACCTCGTCGCCCCGCGCATCGATGCGGATGGCGGAGCCCACGGCGTCCGATAGATCGATGCTTTCCGTCGCGCGAAGCTCCCAAGGCCGCGCGCGAAAGGCGAAAGGCTTGCTCGTCAAAGCGCCCGTCGGGCAAATATCGATCAAGTTTCCGGAAAGCTCGGAACGAAGCGGCAATTCGGTTCCCGTATCGATCGCGAGATTTTCGCCGCGAAAAAGGCCGCCAAGCTCCGACGTTCCCGCCACCTGCTCCATAAAGCGAACGCAGCGCGTGCAATGAATACACCGCGTCATGACGGTCTTTATAAGCGGCCCAAGCTCCTTGTCCTTCACGACCCGTCGCGGCTCGCGGCAACGGCAGCGGTCGCCGCCATAGGCAAAGGCCTGATCCTGAAGATCGCAGGCCCCGCCCTGATCGCAAACGGGACAGTCTAAAGGATGATTGATAAGCAACATCTCCATCACGCCCTTGCGGGCCGCGCGGATGGTTTCCGTGTTCGTGCGAACGACCATGCCGTCCGCGCAAGGAATGGTGCAACTCGCGACGGGTTTCGGCATCTTTTCAATTTCGACGAGACACATCCGGCAATTGCCCGCGACGGAAAGTTTGTCGTGAAAGCAAAAGCGCGGCACTTCGATCCCCGCCTGATCGCAAGCCTGAAGCACGGACATCCCCGCCGCCACTTCAACTGTCTTTCCGTCGATCGTCAGCTTTGGCATCTCGCCTCCAACAAAGGCCTGAAGTGGCGGATAAGCCCTTGCACGGGCCACGCGGCCGCCGCGCCGAGCGCGCAAATCGTGTGCGTCTCGACCGTCTTCGTCATATCGAGAAGCAAATCGATATCCGCAACACGCCCCTCGCCCTTCACAAAGCGCTGCATGATGCGATAGATCCAGCCCGTCCCCTCGCGGCACGGCGTGCATTGGCCGCAGCTTTCATGCCTATAAAAATGGCTGAGCCGCGCAATGGCGGCGACAAGATCGGTGGATTGATCCATGACGATCACGCCCGCCGTCCCAAGCCCCGATTTCAAGCTCGCGAGGCCGTCATAATCCATGATCGCCTCTTCGCACAGCTCGCGCGGCAAAAGCGGCGTCGAGGAACCGCCCGGAATGACGGCCAAAAGATTACCCCAGCCGCCCTTCACGCCGCCCGCCTGTTTTTCGATGAGTTCGCGCAAGGGAATCCCCATCGCTTCTTCGACGTTGCAAGGCTTTTCCACATGGCCGGAAATGCAGAAAAGCTTTGTGCCCGTATTCTTGGGCCGCCCGATTCCGGCGTACCAGGAAGCGCCGCGCCGCAGGATTTCCGGCACGGCGGCAATCGTCTCGACATTGTTGATGGTGGTGGGACACGCATAAAGCCCCGCGCCCGCGGGAAAAGGCGGCTTGTTGCGCGGCTGGCCCTTTTTGCCCTCAAGGCTTTCCATAAGCGCCGTTTCTTCGCCGCACACGTAAGCGCCAGCGCCCCGATGCAGATAGATATCGCAATCCCATCCCGACCCGGCGGCGTTCTTGCCCAAAAGGCGCGCGTCATAAGCCTCGTCGAGGGCCCGTTGAAGCGCCTCGGCCTCGCGCACAAACTCGCCGCGCACATAGATGTAACAAGTCTCGGCGCCGATCGCGAAAGACGCGCACAAAGCGCCCTCAATCAGCCGATGCGGATCGAAGCGCAGAATATCGCGGTCTTTGCAGGTGCCGGGCTCGGATTCGTCCGCATTGACGATCAGAAAATGCAGCTTTCCGTCCGCCTTCGGCATGAAAGACCATTTCAACCCTGTCGCAAACCCCGCGCCGCCCCGCCCACGAAGGCCCGAGGCCTTGATCTCCTCGATCATCGCGTCGCGACCTTTTTGGATAAGTGCAGCCGTCCCGTCCCAAACACCGCGCCGTCGTGCCGCGCTCAAGCCCGCAGGCTCAAAGCCGTAGATATTCGTGAAAATCCGATCCCGATCAGCGAGCATCAATCGCCCTCCTTCTCGGAATGTTTTTCGCAAGGCGCCGCAGCACCGCCTTCGGGGCAGGCACCCTTCCGTCCAGTCTGCGATCCGGCTGCGGGCTTTTCATCGAACCGAAGCGCCTCCAAAAGCGCCTCCATTTTTTCGGGCGTCAGGTCTTCGTAAAAATCGTCGTTGATCTGAACGACGGGCGCGTTGGAACAGGCACCCAAACATTCCACTTCCTGAAGCGAGAATTTCCCGTCCGCCGTCACCTCGCCGATCTGAATGCCCAATTTCTTGCAACAGGCCTCGGCGATGGCCTCGCCGCCGCGCAACCAACAAGGCGTCGTGCGGCAAAGCTGCACATGATATTTCCCGACGGGCTTCAAATTGAACATCGTGTAAAAAGTCGCGACTTCGTAAGCCCGCGCAGGCGGCACGCCAAGCATCGCGGCGACCACGTCCATCGCGGCGCGCGAAAGCCATCCCTTCCCCTCGCCGCCGATCTGACGCTGCGCGAGATCCAAAAGCGGCACGAGGGCGCTCGCCGCGCGGCCTTCGGGATATTTTGCGATCATCGCCTTCGCCTTGGCCAGATTTTCCGAGGTGAAAACAAAATGCGCTGGCTGCCGGAAATCGTTCCCGTTCTCGCTCATCGGTCGATCTCCCCGAAAACGAGATCGAGGCTCCCGATCATGGCGACCGTATCGGCCAGAAGATAGCCCTTGCACATCATCGGCAGCGCCTGAAGATGAACGAAGCTCGGCGCGCGGATCTTGCAACGGTAAGGCCGGTTCGAGCCGTCGGATACAAGATAAACGCCAAACTCGCCCTTGGGCGCTTCGACAGTTGTATAAGTGCTTCCTTCAGGAATATGAAAGCCTTCCGAGAACAGCTTAAAGTGATGGATGAGCGCCTCCATCGAAATATCGAGATCCTCGCGCGGTGGCGGGGCTACCTTGAAATTATCGACCATAACGCGCCCTGCGGGCATTTTTTCGGCGCATTGAAGGATAATTTTGGCGGATTCGCGCATTTCCGCGACGCGAACGAGGTAACGCGCATAGCAATCGCCCGTTTTGCCGACGGGAATATCGAAATCCATCTCGGCATAAACATCGTAAGGCTCGGCCTTCCTCAAATCCCAAGCAATACCCGAAGCCCGCAACATCGGCCCCGAAAAGCCCCAGGCCAACGCATCCTTGCCCGAAACCGTCCCGATATCGACCGTTCGCTGCTTGAAAATACGATTTTCGGTCAAAAGACCTTCCAAATCGTCCAAAAAAGCGGGGAAAGTCTTAAAATAGCGCGCAATATCTTCCAAAAGCCCCACGGGAAGTTCTTTTGCCACGCCGCCCGGCCTGAAATAGTTCGCATGCATGCGCGCGCCGCTCACGCGCTCATAGAATTCCATCAGTTTTTCGCGCTCTTCAAAGCCCCAAAGCGAAGGCGTTATGGCCCCTAAATCAATGGCAAAGGTTGTGACGTTCAGAAGATGGTTGAGGATGCGCGTGATTTCGGCGAACAAAACCCGAATATATTGGGCCCGCGGAGGAACCGTGATCCCAAGCAATTTTTCGACGGCCAGCGCGAACGCATGCTCCTGAGCCATAGGCGCGACGTAATCGAGCCGGTCGAAATAGGGCAAAGCCTGAAGATAGGTCTTATGCTCGATCAGTTTTTCGGTACCGCGATGCAAAAGCCCGATATGCGGATCGGCGCGCTCGACGACCTCGCCGTCCATTTCGAGGATCAAACGCAAAACGCCGTGCGCGCCCGGATGCTGCGGCCCGAGATTGAGCGTAAAGGGCTGGATCTTGCGATCGCCTTCGGTCATTTCTTCGGAAAGAGAAAGATCGCTCATGCGCCGCCCTCGTCTTTTAAGGGCCGCATCACGTCCTTCATCCCCTCCCACGGGCTTTCGGTATCGAAGACGCGATAATCCTGCATGAGTTTCACAGGTTCATAAACGACGCGCCGCTGAAGCAAATCGTACCGAACTTCAAGATGGCCGGAGAGCGGAAAATCTTTCCTGAGCGGATGCCCGACAAACCCGTAATCCGTCAAAATGCGGCGCAGATCCGCGTGACCGCTGAACGCGATGCCGAAAAGATCCCATGCCTCGCGCTCAAACCATCCGGCGGTGGGGAAGACGGAAACGACGGACGGAACGGGCGCGGTCTCATCCGTCTCCACCCGCACGCGAAGCCGCCAGACATGGCGAAGGCTCAAAAGATGATAGACGACATCGAACCGCGCCGCCCTATCGGGATAATCGACGCCGCAAAGATCGACAAGCTGCGTCATGGAAACGTCCGGATCGTCGCGCAGCCGCTCCATCACGGAAGCGATGCGCGCGCGCGGAACGGTAACCGCGACCTCGCCCAAAGGCGCGTCGATATGCAAAGCATCCTCGCCCAAAGCCTCGGCGACGGCGCTTAAAAGTTTTCGCGTTTTTTCGTCCGCCGTCACCGCGCCCCTCCGCGTCTGATTTTTTCGTGCAGTTGAAGGATGCCGTGCATCAAAGCCTCGGCAGAGGGAGGGCAACCGGGCACATAAATATCGACGGGGACGATCCTGTCGCAGCCGCGCACGACGGAATAGGAATAATGGTAATAACCGCCGCCGTTCGCGCAGCTCCCCATCGAAATGACCCATCGCGGCTCGGCCATCTGGTCATAGACTTTACGTAAGGCGGGGGCCATCTTGTTGGTCAGCGTTCCGGCGACGATCATCACATCGGCCTGACGCGGGCTTGGGCGCGGCATCATGCCCATGCGGTCGAGGTCATAGCGGCTCATATAGGCGTGGATCATCTCGACCCCGCAACACGCCAAACCGAAAGTCATCGGCCACATAGAGCCGGTGCGCGCCCACGCCAAAAGATCGTCGAGCTTCGCAAGAACGAAGCCGCGATCCTCCTCGACAAGCTGGCCCATGGCTGCGGGGGATTCGATGGACGCGTTCACTCCCATTCAAGAGCCCCCTTCTTCCATTCGTAAAGAAACGCGACGCCGAGCACGCCAAGAAAGATCATCATGGCCCAAAAAGCGGCTACGCCCGTATCGCCGAGCGAGATCGCCCAAGGAAAAAGAAACGCGACTTCCAAATCGAAAATGATGAACAGAATGGCGACGAGGTAAAAACGCACATCGAACTTGGCCCGCGCGTCGTCGAAAGGCTCAAACCCGCATTCATAGGCCGAAAGCTTCTCGCTGTCCGGTTTCTGCCGCGCGATCAGGAACGACAGCGCCACGGCGGCGAAAGCGACGCCGAAAGCGACAAGAGCGAAGACAAGAATGGGCAGATAGGACGACAGAAGATCCAAAGCCATCAGAACGACCGGAAAGGAGAATCAGACAGAGGAATGTTATAGCAGACTCCCCCGCCCGCCCCAAAAAATCAACCGACATAACCCCGTACGAGAGCTGGGGCTGGCCCCTCCCTTTTCCTCTCCCCTTGCGGGAGAGGATAGACCGAGTTGCGAACCCCCGCGAAAGCGGGGGGGGGGCCTACGAGGTCTTGGTGAGGGGTTTTTATCGAAAGCCGAAGCTCAGCCATTGCCCAAAAACGAAAAAAGCCGCGGGTTCGCGGCTTAACGGACGGGCCAATTTTCAAAGGAAAATGGCGCGAGTGACGGGACTTGAACCCGCGGCCTTCGGCGTGACAGGCCGACGCTCTAACCAACTGAGCTACACCCGCGTAACAGGGCGCAAGGATTAGGGTATATGGCCCCCTCCTGTCAACTATTGATCGCGGAAAAAGGCATTTTTCCCGATAAACCTTAACAAAAACGGCCCTATGAGCCGAAAAGAACGCGTGCCATCACGGCGGCATCGCCGAGCATCGCTGAAATCAACGCCCGTTCGTTGGGTTGATGCGCATTTTCGATCAGTTTCGACCAAACGGCGGCTTCATGCCCCTCGCGCCGCAGAATGGCCGCAAGAGTTCCCCCGCCGATTCCGATTGGCGAGGCCTCGACGCCGTAAGTCGTCCGAATGGCGCGGGTCAAACGTTTCACGATGTCCGAATCCGACGCGGTCGGGGCGGGGGCTTGAACGCTCTGAATCTCCTCATAGGAAATCCGAACCCCATAGTCGCGCGCGATCTCGTCCCCTATCGTTTCAATCGCCGCAATCACCTCGCGCAAGTCGTAGGTCGGAAGAACGCGGCAATCGATATAGAAAACGTCGCGCCCGGGAATCGTGTTCACGTTTTCGACATTGGATTCTTTCTTCGTCGGCTCAAAGGTCGAACGCGGCGGATGGAACAAAGGATCCTTGCCATCGAACTGCGTCTCCAATCGCTTCAGGCGCAGAACAAAGTCGGAAGCCGTGCGCAAGGAGTTGATCCCCTCGTCGGGCGTCGAAGCGTGGCATTGCTTGCCCTCGACTGTCGTCTTCAACCAAAGGATGCTTTTTTCGGCGACCTCAATCTCGCTGCCGTCATTCTTCCCGGCATCGGGGACGAGGAAAAGATCGCCCTTTTTGAAAAGATCGGCATATTCGCGCATGATATATTCAAGACCGAACTTATTGCCGTTCTCTTCGTCGGCAATAAAGAGAAGCCCCAGATTGAGCGGCGGAACAATTTTCTGTTCGACAATCGTCTTCCCGAGCAAAAGCGCGCTCGTAACGCCCTGATGATTGTCCTCGACGCCACGCCCGATAAGCGTATCGCCCTCGACGACAAGCTGAAAGGGATCGGTCTTCCAAAGCGAACGATCGCCGGGCGGCACAACATCGAGATGCGCGAGAATCCAGAACGTCCGCGATGTATCTTGTCCGGGGATCATATAGGAAAGGCTGGGTCGGTAACCGCAAGGCACGCGTTTATCCGGCGCGCGCATTTCACGCGGCTCCGGAAAACCAAGCCCCGCCAGAAAAGCCTTCAGCTTTTCGGCCTTGCGAACTTCTCCCTCGCCGCCGCCTTCGGGGCCGACGGCGGGCGTCTCCACAAGAAGCCGCTGCAAATCCACGACGAAATCGCGGCTTTCCCCGATCGAACCCAGAATTGCTTCCAACATCTTATTTTCCTAAAAATCCCTTCAACGCGCCACCTACATTCCCAAGATTGTTCTGAACGGCCCCGCCGACGTCGTTTCCGACGGTTCTCTGAAGGGCTTTTTGGGCCGCCCCCTTGGCCGCGTCGATCCCCTCCTGCTTCAAAGCGCCGAGCTCTTTCATAAGAGCGCTATTTCCGACCTTCATCGCTTCGGAAGAAATCGCGTCGATAATTTGTTCGACGACGGCGGAAGCGGAAGCCCCGCCCGTATCGCGACCGATATTGTTCAGACGGATGGGCGGAAGCGGCGCTGTAAGAACCTTCCCTTTCAACAAGGCTTGGCTAACATTGACCTCGCCGCCCTCGATCACAAGGGAATCGATGATGATCTTGCGCGCTTCGGCAGCCGGAACCTTCGCGCCACCGGCTTTTTCAACCGGCGGAGCCGCGCCGCTTTCCGCCGCTTTGCCGGAAGACATGGAATTGGCATAAGTCATGACGTTGCGTTGAATCGCCTGAAGATTGGTGGCGCCGCTATTTGTGACTTCAAACGTCACCTGCGGTTTTTCGATTCGAACTTCCGGAATGTGGATCGGCCCCGTCCCCATCACGGACGCAGGATCGAGCTTGACCGAAATGCTGCCGAGCTGCATGGCGTGCGGCGTGGCAAAGCCGGAAGGATTGCCGATGCTAAAGGCCGGAAAGGCTCGCCGTGCCGGCGGATGGACGGATTTTGACGCTGTCGAGGCTTACGGTGGCCTGCGTCGCCGCCGTGCCGACTTTTTCGATGGCGGCGCGCACGATGGAATCGAGGTTCGATCCCAAATAAAAGAGGCCGCCGGCAAGAATGAGAATAAGGACGAAAAGTCCGACGAGGAGTTTTTTGAACATGGCCGTTCTCCCTCCGTTATTTTTTTCCATTATAGGCGCAAATCGTCGGAAAGGAAAGATGGGCGCGACCCAAAAAGAAAAAGCCGCATGAAAGCGGAAAGCTTCATGCAGATCGAAGGCAAAAGATCCTGCCCCTTGCCACCCGAAGCCTTGGCGTAGGGTGGTAGGCGGTGACGGGTTCGAACCGCCGGCCATCCCCGCGCGCGTAGGCGCGCATAGCTTGACGCCGAGATGGCTTGAGAACTGGTGGGCGGTGACGGGATCGAACCGCCGGCCATCCCCGCGCGCGTAGGCGCGCATAGCTTGACGCCGAGATGGCTTGAGAACTGGTGGGCGGTGACGGGTTCGAACCGCCGGCCATCTCGGTGTAAACGAGACGCTCTACCGCTGAGCTAACCGCCCCTACCGTGCGAAAACCTACACAATCAGCATTTGAAAAAACACAAAAAAAAGGCCACCCCCAAAAGGGCGGCCTTTTTCTTTCAAAGACCGGATCCCCACCTTCCCCCTTCGCTATCCTGCTTCGCGCAAAGCGCTTCGCAGGACAAGAAGCTTCGAGGAACAGACCGCGGGGATAATCTTTTTCTCAGCCTCGCTTCGCTCGGCAAGAAAAAGCTTACTTCTTGGCAGTGCCGTTGACGGAGTCCTTAAGCTGTTTGCCGGCGCGGAACTTCGGAAGCTTCGAAGCCTTGATGCTGATGACTTCGCCCGTGCGGGGATTACGCCCCTTGGCCGCCGCGCGCTTCGAGACATAGAAATTGCCAAAACCAACAAGACGAACCTCTTCGCCTTTCTTCAAGGCACCTTCGACCGTTGCAAGAACGGTGTCGATGATGGTCGCCAAAGCGGCCTTCGACAGTTCCAATTTCGCCAGCGATTTGCTGTCGGCAACGGCAGCAATAAATTCATTCTTGTTCACGCGAAAATCTCCCTCGGTTTGAGTAGGCGGGCCGGTTTCCAATCCGCACGTCCTGCGCGATCCCCCCAGCCGTAGAGTCTATCTAGGCACCGTTGATTTGCGCTGTCAATCCGCGAAACGCAGGAAAACAGCCGTTTTTTAACAAATCGCCCGCAAGAAAGTTAACGAAAGAGCCGTTTTTGGCTCATTTACGGCCTTGCGTTTTAGTGCCTCAACCCCGTCTCTTCCTCCGACGCCTTTTTCAAGCGCGCCATTTCGGCGGCTTTTTCCGCATCTTCGTCCCATTCGATGGGAACCAGCGGTTTGGTCAGCGCGAATTTCAAAACATCGTCGACCGTGTCGATAAGGACGATTTTCATGCCTTTTTTGACGTTGTCGGGGATTTCAGTCAGATCCCGCTCGTTTTCCTTGGGGATCAAAGCCGTCGTCAGCCCGCCGCGCAAGGCGGCCAAAAGCTTTTCCTTCAACCCGCCGATGGGAAGAACGCGTCCGCGCAGCGTAATCTCGCCCGTCATGGCGACGTCCTTGTGAACGGGAATGCCGGTCAAGACGGAAACGATGGACGTCACCATCGCGACGCCCGCGCTCGGCCCGTCCTTGGGCGTCGCGCCCTCGGGAACGTGCACATGGATATCGCGCTTGTCGAGAAGCGAGGGCTTGATCCCAAAGATGGCCGCGCGCGCCTTGACGTAGCTCTCGGCGGCCTGAACGGATTCGCGCATCACGTCGCCAAGCTTGCCGGTGATGATGATCTTGCCCCTTCCCGGCAAAGCCACGGCTTCGATGGAAAGGATCTCGCCGCCGACTTCGGTCCAGGCAAGTCCCGTCGTCACGCCGACCAGATCGTCCGCCTCGACCTCGCCGTAGCGGAATCGTTTCACGCCCGCGTATTTTTCCAGATTGCGGCGCGTGATGTGAACGTTCTTCAGGCTCTTGACGAGGATTTCCTTGATCGACTTGCGCGCAAGGTTGGCGATCTCGCGTTCGACGTTACGCACGCCCGCCTCGCGCGTATAATAACGCATGATGTCGCGCAGCGCGTCCTCGGAGATCGAGAACTCGGTCTTTTTAAGGCCGTGATCCTTGACCGCCTTCGGCACGAGATGGCGTTTGGCGATTTCGATCTTTTCGTCTTCCGTGTAACCGGCGATGCGAATGATCTCCATGCGGTCCAGAAGCGGCTGCGGAATGTGCATGCTGTTCGCGGTGCAAACGAACATGACGTCCGACAAATCGTAATCGACCTCAAGGTAATGGTCGTTGAAGCTGTTGTTCTGTTCGGGATCCAAAACTTCCAGAAGCGCGGAAGACGGATCGCCCCGCCAATCGGCGCCCAATTTATCCACTTCGTCCAAAAGGAAAAGCGGATTCGAGGCCTTGGCCTTTTTCATACCCTGAAGAATCTTGCCGGGCATGGAGCCGATATAGGTGCGGCGATGCCCGCGGATTTCGGCTTCGTCCCTCACGCCGCCGAGCGACATGCGGACGAAATTGCGTCCCGTCGCGCGCGCGATGGATTTCCCGAGCGATGTTTTGCCGACGCCCGGCGGGCCGACGAGGCACAAAATCGGCCCTTTCAACTTGCTGTGACGCTGTTGCACGGCAAGATATTCGAGGATGCGTTCCTTGACCTTCTCAAGCCCGTAATGATCGACGTCGAGGATCTTCTGGGCCTCTTTGATGTTGCGGCGCGTCTTGGTGCGCTTGCTCCACGGAATGGAGAGCATCCAGTCGAGGTAATTGCGAACGACCGTGGCTTCGGCGGACATCGGCCCCATCGAACGCAGTTTTTTAAGCTCGGCCATCGCCTTTTCGTGCGCTTCCTTGCTCATTTTGGCGGCAACGATCTTGGCCTCAAGCTCGGCATTTTCGTCGCGACCGTCTTCGCCTTCGCCGAGTTCCTTCTGAATGGCCTTCATCTGCTCGTTCAGATAATACTCGCGCTGCGTTCGCTCCATCTGCTTTTTCACGCGCGTGCGGATGCGCTTTTCGACCTGAAGAACGCCGATCTCGCCTTCCATATGGCCGAAGATTTTCTCAAGCCGGTCGTTGACCGAGGCGATTTCAAGAAGTTCCTGCTTGTCGGCGATCTTAAGCGTCAGGTGCGAGGCGATCGTGTCGGCGAGTTTCGCAGGTTCCTCGATCTGGTTGACGGAAACCATGACTTCTGGCGGAATCTTTTTGTTGAGCTTGATATATTGCTCGAACTGCCCGACGACGGCGCGGGAAAGCGCCGAAAGCTCGGATTGATCGCCCGTAAACTCATCGACCGGCTCGGCGAAAGCCTGAAAGAAATCGGGATTGTCGGCGAATTGCACGACGCGCGCGCGGCTTCCGCCCTCAACCAGCACCTTCACGGTTCCGTCCGGAAGCTTCAAGAGCTGCAAAACGGTGCCGATGGTGCCGACCGTGAAAAGATCGCCTGTGCCGGGTTCGTCCAGACCTGCGTCTTTTTGGGTCAGCAAAAGAATATGCTTATCGTCCTGCATCACGTCTTCGAGCGCGCGCACGGATTTCTCGCGGCCGACGAAAAGCGGCACGATCATGTGCGGAAAGACGACGATATCGCGCAGCGGCAATACGGGGTAAAGAGCGCCGGCAGGAGCCTGAACAACCATACTTGAATCCTTAATGTTCGGAGGCGAGAAGCCCCCCCCTTGGTCACGAAAGAATGCCTGATTCAGAGCCGAAAGAACACCAAAATCAGCGCCGCATGAGTTAAATGGTCACGCAGGTGGAAAAGATCAAGCCCCCGAATCAAGTTCTTCAAAAAGGCCTTCTGCCCCGCCCGATCAAGGGTATAGAAATATTTTCCTTGCTTTTCCAGAACGTTTCCGGCATTGACAATGCCCAGAAGGCTTGTGCCCAAAGCGCTCATCCCTTCTTTTCCCAGCTTTCATAAAACCGCGAAACACCCACGGCCCCCGCTTGCCCCAAGCGCGGCAAAGCCGTGGCGTGTTCGTTTGCCATAAGGAGGCAAAACATGTCGCTTGAAGAACGAATGACAGACTTAAACAGAAAAGCGCACCGCGCCGCTTTCATTTTTTATACCCGCAAAGGTTTCGTACCACAGGCGTTGAAAGACATCGTAAATGCGACGTCTTCAATGGACGCTTTTCGCAAATACAGCCCCGACCAGCCCCGCGTTCCCGCAGGCTGCCCCGAAGGCGGCCAGTGGTGCGAAGGCAATGACGGAGATTCCAAATACCCACCATCAAAGGTCAAATCGAAGAAAGACGCAGAAAACATAGTCGATGACAGAAATGGCCGTCCTTATGGAAACGGACAATGCGCTGCCCTAACTCATGCTCTTGCTCCAGATTTACCGGCAGCATCCGCATGGGAGCCCGGAGATCTTGTCCAAGGCAATCAAGACATCCCCGTTGGAACCCCGGTTGCGACATTCAATTTTCAAGGCGATCCGGGAACGAATGGCTATGGCCCGTCCTATTCCCCAGGTGGGCTTTCAGGTCAAAGCCACACTGGAATTTATTTAGGACAAAGTATCGACGGGATGGAAATTCTTGATCAATTTCCTGCCGGCAACGGCCCCAGAATCGAGACTATTCCATGGAATTTGTGGAACAACAGTCCAAACGAAGCCGGATCGCGCTATTACACCATTGCCTACTAGGTTGTATCGACATATACCGCGAGGGTTCTGCGCGATGCGAAAAAATGATCCGGCTACGAAAAAAGCGACGCGTGTATTGAAATACAAGCTAGCTTTTTGAGGCATGAGGCCTCAAGCGCCGACGGGCTGGCCGGAGCGTTTTTTCGCCGCGCCCTTCGGGTTCGCATAAGATTTTGAACTGCTGCGTCAAAGCCGCTCGCCGATGTCCCGCATCGCCTGCGCGCCTTTTTCTTGCATTTCAAAATCTTATGCGAACAGAACCTCTCGTGCTATATGTCGATACAGCCTAGGGCCTATAAGTTCATGATCCCCGATCATTACAATGAAGAAACCCATGGAGAAACCCTGTGTTTTGGCGCATCGCCATCCTTGTCTTATTTCTCATGTCCTCGGCCCCGGTTTTAGCCGAAACGGTTTCTTGTCCGTGGAAAAACGCGGACGTTACTTTGGACATCGAACCGGATATGGGCGGCGATTATGATGAGAACGCCACACACTATGAATGGAATGCTTTGAATTTCGATAAAGAAAAAACGCCGACTGTCGCACACTGCCTCTCAAGAACAGACCCCCAAGAAACGGTCGATATTACAATTCCGGCCGCCATCAAAAGGTGTGTCTTGAATAAGGGAAAATTTCTCTGCCGATCCGGAACAATTTCATACCCTGGCTATGTCGATAGCGTTCGGCTTGATCTCACGGAAAAAGACGGAACGGTTCGAACAATTAAGCCTGTTACCATCAAAGTCAAAAATGGCAGGCGCATGATCTGGAAAAATTTGGACAAAAACAATAGCGGCTCAAAACAAGTCGCTTATTGTTCCGAACGCGATCTCCCGAAAAACATTTTTACGGTAAATATACCGAAGGAAATGAAGGAATGCGCGCTTATGGATCGCCGCTTCCGATGCACCGCAACTCCGAATCGCTTCGACCTCTTCTGGCCAAATCCCAACAAAACGTCGGCTGAGGACAAAGAAAGAGACTACTTTCCGGCGACAGGCACTTCAAGCCCTGAAACCATAGCCTGCCACGGCCGCATCCTTCATGCCCTCGTTGAGGCCGGAGAGTCTTCGGAGAAGAACAAAAATCTTTCCTACCCTGCGGCGATTGAAGAAGATATCACGCGAGGCGATGACGACGAACTCCCCCCCCAACTGGAATGGAACGCGCTTAACGAAAACGAGAAGTCGACGCCGGCAACCCTTCATTGTTTTCATAATGAAGACGACAAAGCGGAAAGCATAGAAACGATCGCCCTCCCCGCGACCATCAAACGCTGCATCTACCGCGCTCACAAGACGGTGTGTCAGGGAGGAACGTTTTCCTGCACAGGTGTCGTTGATGGCGTACAGATCGAAGCCGAAAAACCTGAGGCGTCAACGCCAATTCTCGTCGCGCCAAACTTGGCGCGTAACGGAAAGGCGGCTTGGTCAATGGAAACGATAGCACAACTTTTTCCCGATAAGACACGCTTCTTCGCCCATTGTTTTCCCTCGCCTGAACGCGGCAAGTCGGAGCGCAAGGAAATCCCGCGCGATATGAAAGAATGTTCTTTTACGCACAGCCGTTTTCGCTGCACAACAACCCCCGAACATCATGATCTCTTCTGGCCGAAGGATTAGATCAAATCGCGAGCTAGGTTGGCGGCGTCCATCATGGCCGCACATTCCACGCATCGCAGCCCCAGCTTCCGTTTTCCTTGGCTTCGAAAACGGCATAGGCCCCCGTCGCGATCTTGATCTTGTGGTCGCGCTTGAACGCGCCGAAATCGCCGGTCAGATGCGGCGCAAAACGCGCAATGCCATTGCTGGTCACGACGAGAATCGTCTTTTCCGGCAATTCGCGGCGAACGCGCGAACCGAACTCCAACCAACCTTCAATGATCCCCGCCACGTCGACCTTCCAGCCATCGGGAACGACGGCATTATCGTCCCAAGCCTTCAAGGCTTCCGCGCCCACGCGCGCAACGACTTCCGGCTCCGGCTTGTTTTCGTCGGGCCCGTAATCGATCTCGTTGAACAGATCCAAAACCTCGACGGGCGGCGCGATGCCCGCCGCTTCCAAAGCCATCCGCGCCGTCTGCTGCGTCCGCTGCAAGCCGGAGACGAAAACGACGTCCGGCAACAGCCCTTTTTCTTTCAAGGCGAGACCGAGTTTTTGCCCCTGCTCCAACCCGCCCGCCACAAGCGGCAAATCCGTGCGCCCGCCAACGCGTGTGACGATATCGCCCGGGCCGAACGTATTTCCGTGACGCGCAACGACGATCTTTGTACTCATGAAAGCAACTCCCCATGCTTGGCGATAAGGGCTTCGGCCCGCGCGATATCCTCGGGACTGTCCACGCCGGACATGCTGGCGCGGCCCTTGTAATCGACGGGAACGCAGCGAATGCGATAGCCGTTTTCAAGCACGCGCAACTGCTCCAACCCTTCCAGTTTTTCGAACTTCCCTTCGGGCAGCGATCCGAATTTCTCCAGCATCGCGCGACTGTAACCGTAAAGCCCGATATGCCGGAACACAGGCGAAAGCGGGCCTTTCGCGCGAAGATCGGCTTCTTTCCGCATCGCTGGAATGATGTTTTTTGAAAACCAGAAAGCGTCGCCGGTCTTTTCATCGAACAAAGCGGTCGTGCCACTGAAAGGCGTCGTCTTCTTGCTCTCGCGCAATTTGTCGAGCTGTTCCCAAGACATCTGCGTCACGGGCGTGACGAGGTCGCAAGGACGTTCGCGAAACGCGTCGATCATCGCGCGCACGAAATCGGGCGGCGTCAGCGGCGCATCGCCCTGAAGATTCACGACGAAATCGGGCCGTTCGGCAAGCTGCGCAACGGCGATCTGCGCGCGATCCGTCCCCGTGGGGCAAGAAACGGGCGTCATCACCCATTTCACGCCAAGCTCGTCGGCATGCTTGCCGATCCGCTCGTCATCCGTGGCGACAAGGAGCGAGATCGAAGCGTCGCCCGATGCCGCGGCTTCTGCGATCCGCGCGACGCGCTGAAGCATCGTCTGCCCCGCGATCATGGCCAAGGGCTTGCCCGGCAACCGCGTCGATCCGTACCGCGCGGGAATGATGATGGTTGTTTTCATGTTTTCTCCCGTTTAACCCAAGGCCTTCGAAAAGACCTCATGATAACGTTTCGCGACGATTTCGGGCGTGTATTTTTTGCGTAGAATTTCCTGCCCTTTTTGAACCATCCCGACGCGCTCGAACGGCATCATACCGCAAAAGGCGTCCAGACCTTCGGCAAGCGAGGGCGCCGCCAGAATGGCATTGGATGATGTGAACTCCTTATAAGAATCCGGCAAAACGAGGCCCGAAACATCGTGCCCGTCCGCGTCCTTGTTTTGGCCGATCGCAAGAACGGGTTTCCCGTACGCCAGCCCGTCGACGACGCGATGCGTCCCGCGTTTAAGATAGCGCTCCTGCTGCCAAATGTTCAGCTCGTTCAACGGATCGTTCGGAATCAAACCGAGATCGGTCTCGCGATAGGCCTTATGCAAGGCATCGACGGAAAACGGCAACAGGGTCACGGCGCCCTGCGCGGCTAAAGCTTCCATCGCGCCGTAACAATCGAAACCGGACACGGGTTTATGGCTGATCCGTTGCGATTCATTCGGAAATTTCGTGCAAACGGAAAAATTGATCTTTTGGCCCGTCTGTTTCGCGTAAGCGGCGATTTCGCGCGCGGCAAGATAAAAGCCGATGTGATGGAACGGATAGCCGGTCGTAAGAACATTGATCTCCGACCGCGCGGAAAAAGAAGGCTTCCCGTTCGCGCCAGCGATTTTGTCGGCATCCATGCTGTCGGGAAGAAAATGCGTGTTGCGATTGTATTTTAGACCGACGGCTTTATTGGCCCGTGAGGTTGCAATAACGCCTGTGCATGTTTCCTGCAATTCCCGCTGGAGCGCCGCGCGCTTTTCCATGCCTTGCAATTTGTTTTCGCTATGCGGATCTGCCAGATGAACGAAAACCGCGGCACCTTGATTGAGAAAATGATGGGCGACGGGCAGCATCTTATCTTCTTGATTGCGAACAACCAAAACGCCGGTTCCCGCCCCGACTTTCAGATCCATCAGGTAATCATAGTCCGTCACGGCTCCGAAAAAGAAGACCGGGATTTTATATTCCTGCTGGATGGCTATTCCAACGCGACCGGAAACGCGGGACGTATAGCCCGCCTGTTGATCGGGCGAAAGCTTGGCGTTCCAAGTATCGGCAATAACAATATAGCGATTGAGCATAATTATTCCCCTATACGAAATCGAATTTGACCCGTCTGTATATCAAACGAGGAAATAAAGAACAACGAGGCGGTTATGGTTAACCTTTTTGCTAGGAATATAAAAGCTTCTCGCAGCCGATGACGCGTCCGAAAGCAACGGCAACGATATGCACGTTATCGGATTCGGCTTTTAATTCTTCATCGGTGAAAGAAAACCCCAACGGTGCGCGCAAAATCCGGTCGCGCAAAACGATTTCCTCCGCATAAAGCGGCGAACCGTGATCTATTTCCTGAATCCGGATTCCGTCGTCAACCGTTTGCGGCGACATCCACGGCCTTCGCCTCGCTGTGCACGATGATCGGCTTGGATTTGCCTTCGACCACGTCGCGATTGACGAGAACCTTCTCGACGCCCGGCATGCCCGGCAAATCGAACATGGAATCGAGAAGCACGCTCTCCATGATGGAGCGCAGACCGCGCGCGCCCGTCTTGCGGGTGATGGCCTTTTGCGCGATGGCGCTAAGCCCCTCATCCGTCACGTCGAGCGCGACGTTCTCCATCTCGAAAAGGCGCTGGAACTGCTTCACGATGGCGTTTTTCGGACGCGTCAGAATGTCGATCAGCGCCGTCTCGTCCAGATCGGTGAGCGTCGCCAAGACCGGCAGGCGGCCGATGAACTCGGGGATCAGACCGAATTTCAAAAGATCGTCCGGCTCGACTTCGTGCAAAACGTCGCCCGCGCGGCGCTCGTCCGGCCCGCGCACGTCCGCGCCGAAACCGATGGAAGAACCGCGGCCTCGCGCCGAAATGATTTTCTCAAGACCCGCGAACGCGCCGCCGCAGATGAACAGAATGTTGGTCGTGTCGACCTGCAAGAATTCCTGCTGCGGATGCTTGCGCCCGCCCTGAGGCGGAACGGATGCCACCGTGCCTTCCATGATTTTCAGCAAAGCCTGCTGCACGCCTTCGCCGGAAACGTCGCGCGTGATGGAGGGATTGTCGGATTTGCGGCTGATCTTGTCGATTTCGTCGATATAGACGATACCGCGCTGGGCGCGATCGACATTATAGTCGGCGGCCTGAAGAAGCTTCAGGATGATGTTTTCGACGTCTTCGCCGACGTAGCCGGCTTCGGTGAGCGTCGTGGCGTCGGCCATCGTGAAGGGCACGTCGATGATGCGCGCCAAGGTCTGCGCGAGCAGCGTCTTGCCGCAACCGGTCGGCCCGATCAAAAGAATGTTGGATTTCGCGAGCTCGACGTCGCCGCCGCGCGCGCCATGAGCCAGGCGCTTATAGTGGTTGTGAACGGCGACGGACAAAACGCGCTTGGCGTGTTCCTGGCCGATCACATAATCGTCGAGAACGGTCTTGATGTCCTTCGGAACGGGCACGCCGTCGCTGGATTTCACGAGCGTCGTCTTGCTTTCCTCGCGGATGATATCCATGCACAATTCGACGCATTCATCGCAGATGAAGACGGTCGGGCCCGCGATAAGCTTGCGAACCTCGTGCTGGCTCTTGCCACAGAACGAGCAGTAGAGCGTATTCTTGGTATCGCTGCTGCTTGATTTCGTCATCGCGGCTTTCTCTCTGTCATGTGTCTCGATCCTTCCTAACTAGACCGAGGCTGGTTACCGTATTGTTAACTCTGAATGTCGGTCTTGCGCTGATGCGCGGGCGCATCGGGGCGTTTTGTGACGACTTCGTCGATCAGGCCGAATTCCTTGGATTCCTCGGCAGACATGAAATTATCGCGCTCCACGGCCTTTGAGATCGTGTCGAAATCCTGCCCCGTATGCTCGACATAGATTTTATTGAGGCGTTCCCGCAATTTGAGGATCTCGCGCGCCTGGATTTCGATGTCGGTCGCCTGCCCCTGCGCGCCGCCCGAGGGCTGATGGATCATGATCCGGCTGTTGGGAAGCGCGAAACGGCGGCCTTTTTCGCCCGCCGTAAGAAGCAGCGATCCCATCGAGCAAGCCTGCCCGATGCAAACGGTCGAAACGGGCGATTTGATGTACTGCATCGTGTCGTACATCGCAAGACCGGAGGAGACGACGCCGCCCGGCGAGTTGATATAGAACGATATTTCCTTGGTCGGATTTTCGGATTCGAGGAACAAAAGCTGGGCGCAGACAAGGCTCGAAACGTTATCGTCCACGGGGCCGACCATGAAGATGATGCGCTCTTTCAAAAGGCGCGAATAAATATCGAACGACCGTTCGCCGCGCGAGGTCTGCTCGATCACGATCGGCACGAGATTGGAAAGGGTCTCAACGGGATCACGGTCGAAGGACGACATAGGAAACACACTCCATAAAGGAAGGAAACCGGGGAAAAAGAACGCGAATCAGGGGGCGGAAAGAAGGAAGCCTCGCGCCACACTAAAAGACCGCGCGCGGAAGGGCAAGAGCAAACCCGAATTTTTATGGAAGCCCGCTTTTATTGCTGCGCAACAAAAGGTCGATTTATGGCACAAAAAAGGCCGCGTCTTCACGGCGCGGCCTTTCTCAAAACATTCAAAAACCGATCTATTCCTCATCCGCTTCCGGCAATTTCATCAGATCGTCGGCGGACATTTTCTTGTCCGCGATCTTGGCTTGCGCCAAAATGAAATCCACGACCTTTTCCTCAAGGATCGGCGCGCGAAGCCGTTCGATGGCCCCTTCGGTCTTCATGAAATAGTCGAACACCGCTTTTTCCTGACCCGGAAAGCGGCGCGCTTCCGCGATCATGGCATTGCGGAGTTCATCCTGCGTCACTTCGATCTTGTTGCTCTGCGCCACTTCGGCGAGAAGCAGGCCAAGGCGAATCCGACGCTCGGCGATCTTGCGGTAATCCTTCTCAAGATCGGCTTCTTTCTTTTTGGCTTCGTCGGCGGGAAGCTTGCCTTCGGCCTTGTCCTTCAGGACTTGGCGCCAAATGCCCCCGAACTCGGCCTCGACCATCCCGGGCGGGATTTCGAAATTGTGCTTATCGGACAAAGCATCCATCAAAGCGCGCTTCAAGACGACGCGGCTCACCTTCGCGTAATCCGCGCCGATATCCTCGCTGATCTGCTTGCGCATCGCCTCAAAGGACGGGAAGCCGATTTCCTTGGCGAGTTCGTCGTCCATGGTGACGGGCTTCGGCTGACGCAATTCCTTGACCTTGACGGCGAAGACGGCTTCTTTTCCGGCCAAATGCTTGGCGTGATAATCTTCGGGGAACGTGACGGTCACGTCCTTTTCCGCGCCCGCCTTCAAACCGACGAGCTGGTCTTCAAACGTGCCGACGAAGGATTTGGAACCCAGTTCAAGCTTGTGATCTTCGGCCTTCATGCCGGGATAGGCCGTGCCGTCGACCTTGCCATCGAAATCGATCACGACGACGTCGCCCTTTTTGGCGGCGCGCTTTTCGGCGACGGGTTCCGGTTCGCGCAGCGTCTTGGAAAGGCGCGTGATGGCTTCCTCGATCGTGGCGTCGTCGACGTCGGCCATGGGGCGCGTAAGGCTCAATTTCGTGAAATCCATCGGCTTCACGTCGGGAAGGATCTCGACGTCGAGCTTGAAGGCAAGGTCTTTGCCCTCGCCCGCTTCGATAAGATCGACCTTGGGCTGCATCGCGAGGCGCAATTGACGCTCGGTCAAAGCCTTTTCGGTGCTTTCGGAAACGATCTTGTCGATCACTTCCGCGCGCGCGTCCGCGCCGAAACGCTGGCGGATCAGCGCGAGCGGCACCTTGCCGGGACGAAAGCCTTGAACCTTGGCCTTCTTGCCGATTTCCTGAAGGCGCGTCAAAAGAGCGTTTTCAATATCGTCGGAAGGAATTGTGATTGTAAAGGCGCGTTGCAATCCTTCGTTTTTGTTTTCCTCGACCTTCATCATTTTTTCTTTCTCTCCATAAATTTGGTACGGGCGAAGGGACTTGAACCCCCACGACTTTCGTCACTGGAACCTAAATCCAGCGCGTCTACCAGTTCCGCCACACCCGCGCGAACCGCGGTTTTACAGTTTTCGCACGAAAAGGGCAAATGTTACGAACGGGCCTCATCGTCAAGAACTCAACGGCGGTAGCGCCGCCTTCCATGGCGGCGCCTTTTCTTGCCGGAAGAGCGCGGGGATGGAACCCCGCGCTACCATTCTAAATCCAGCGCGTCTACCAGTTCCGCCACACCCGCGCGAACCGCGGTTTTACAGTTTTCGCACGAAAAGGGCAAATGTTACGAACGGGCCTCATCGTCAAGAACTCAACGGCGGTAGCGCCGCCTTCCATGGCGGCGCCTTTTCTTGCCGGAAGAGCGCGGGGATGGAACCCCGCGCTACCATTCTAAATCCAGCGCGTCTACCAGTTCCGCCACGCCCGCGCGAACCGCGGTTTTACAGTTTTCGCGCGAAAAGGGCAAATGTTACGAACGGGCCTCATCGCCAAGAACTCAACGGCGGTAGCGCCGCCTTCCATGGCGGCGCCTTTTCTTGCCGGAAGAGCGCGGGGATGGAACCCCGCGCTACCATTCTAAATCCAGCGCGTCTACCAGTTCCGCCACGCCCGCGCG